>ODAI012019153.1_pt1 | contig 29329 bp, 19 predicted proteins | sample 1539321 | NCBI WGS metagenome assembly ODAI01 (sample SAMN02144231, study PRJEB22623) | gut metagenome | biome: sheep rumen | host: Ovis aries | place: New Zealand
AACCATTGCAAGCAATAATCCTATTAAGCTTTTCATTTTCTTCTTTCTTAGCATATTTGTCTCTCCTCTTTTATCGTTTATACTGCACTCATTATTTGTACTGATAATTCCTGAGTTTTTGTTTATGCTAATATATCATTATTAAATTTTTATTTTGGAAATTTGTGGTGAATTGCAAAAAAGATGTGGTGAACGACAAAAAAAGCTGCGATTATATCGCAGCTTTTTAAAATTATCTATTTTATTGTGTATGATACGGCCGTAGCACTAGGCTCTACAGTATCCCATGATTTTCCGTCATAATATATCGTCTTTCCGTCTTCAGTGTACTTTACATAAGTGATAGTGTATGCCTGATGTGTAGTTTTATCATCTGAAGCACATCCAACTACAAGAGCAGTACACTTTGGAACATCAGCCGTTGTAAGAACATCACTTGCGTAAGCACCGCTCTGCTTTGACTTATCTATATCACCCGGCTCAGAACCCTTTGCATAAAGCGATGACATCTCTGCCTGTGCAGCTGTAAGTGCACTCTTTGCATTAAGAACTATCTGCTGCTGTTTCGCCTTATCAATGTAACCAAGTAATGCAGGTACAAGGATAGCAGCCAAAATAGCAAGAATAACAATAACTACAATTAATTCAACAAGAGTAAAACCCTTATTATCCTTTCTCATTTTTTTCATAAATTCGTCCTCCTTAAATATAATTAAAAATCTCTCTTTTTTGATAACTTGATTATACCAAAAATTCATACTTAATTCAAGTTTTCTAATATATTTATCGGCATTATTTGAATCTAAATAATAGCAATATTCAAATTTTTTTATTTTTTAAAATTTAACAGTTTATAATGATAATCAATTATTATTGCTTAAATCATCAACTATATCCCAACCGTCATGCGAATATATTGTCGGAAGAGTAAACCATCCGCCTTCACGATTTGTTACATATAAAACATTCTCATCATTATCAAAATAAAGCATTCCCGGAAAACCGGTTTTCATTACATAAGTTCCATAATGATATTCAAAATCAAGCTTTGATAATACGTTTTGAGTGTCCACAGGATATGCAACAGCCCATTGACTTGCTATTTTATCAGCGCCCTGTTTTGCATTTCCGTAATCAATATCCCGATCTTGAACTACATAATATATGACACCATCATATATAAATACATCGCCCTGTTCCAAATTAATTTTTTTATTTTGATACTCATAATCACCGTTTGCTTCAGCCTCTGCTATGGCATCCGCTATACTCTGTCCTTCAGGCCAGAAATCCTCGTTTTTTATAACAACATTTGTAACAACGTCTGAACCTTCAAAAACTACAACGAGATTTCCACCCGGCTGATTGTTTTCCGGTTCATCCGCAGGCGGATCATCAGCAGACGGATTAACAGGTGGATTAACAGGATGGTCACCGGTCGGATTGTCTATAGAAGGATTGTCCACAGGCGGAAAGTCCGCAGGCGGGTTATCAGCAGGCGGGTTGTCTGCAGGTGGATTATCCGCAGGCGGGTTGTCTGCAGGTGGATTTTCTGCCGGCGTTTTTTCGGACACAGGAATAACTATGTCATTGTTTACTATTCCCGAATTCGTTTCTCCGCCGCTTACAATACCTGTCAGCTTTTCTACATCAACCTCATCATCATAAATCCATTTGGCATCCTCCAGCTTCCAAATAGCTGTTATTCCGTTTTCAGTATATCTGAATTCATGTATTGTATATAAGTCCTTACCCTTTGAGCCGTATCTTACATATGTTATCTCGCCTTCCTTATTTTCACCTGTAAGGGTAAGCTTGGTTGTTTTTCCGACATCGGTATTTAATGAATTCAATGAAGAATAAAGCGGTCTTCCGTATACATACTGTTCACTCGAAAGGCTTTGTGCCGACATCAGGCATTCTTTTGCATTTACAATTACCTGCTCTCGCTTTTGTTTATCCAGATAATGCAGAAAGGCAGGCACGGCAATAGCCGCAAAAATGGCAAGAATAACAATAATCACCATCAATTCAACAAGAGTAAATCCCAAATTATCAGATTTCTTTTTCAAACATTTTCTTTTACTCATCCTATGCCCTCCTCTCCAAATCATCCTTAATGATTTTATTTCATACTTCATTATATATATCGACACATTTTACCTATAAAGTAAGTTGTCTGTGCTTATATATATCTATACGCAGGTACTTTGAACACGTCGGTACTTAGCGAGGTATTATCGAGCTTAGTACCGCTTCTGCTCCCAATCAACGATTGGGAGAGCCGGTCGCGGCTTTGAGCGACTTCAAAACTTCACTGTTAGGTGAAGTTTCATCAGCTACGTGTGAGAGTAGCGCAAGTGTGCCTGCGATAGATATATATAAGCACAGACAACGTATCTCGTCTATAAATATTGATCAAGCTCTGCTCTGTCATTTGAATATCTGTATGCATTTTCTCTCGAAATCATTCCCATACTTACATATCTCGAAAGATCATTATTAAGTGTATGCATTCCGACGTTAGAACCTGACTGCATAAGCGTACCAAGCTGATGGCATTTATTTTCTCTTATCTGATTACATACCGCATCGGTCCCTATAAGAATTTCGGTCGCAGCTACACGCCCTGTTCCGTTTGCATTCGGTACAAGACATTGTGTTATAACGCCGTTAAGAACTCCTGCAAGCTGAGTTCTTATCTGATTTTGAATATTTGCAGGACAGGCATCTATTATTCTGTCAATAGTCTGCGGTGCACCCGTTGTATGAAGAGTTGACATAACAAGGTGTCCGGTTTCTGCAGCCGTAAGTGCAGCTGAAATAGTTTCGTAATCTCTCATTTCTCCTACGAGAATTATATCCGGATCCTCACGAAGAGCACTTCTTAATGCAGAAGCAAAATCCTTAACATCTCTTCCTACTTCTCTTTGATGTATAAGTGCAAGTTTCTTTTGATATTTATATTCGACAGGATCCTCTATTGTAATTATATGATCAGGTCTTGATTCATTGATACTGTCTATCATAGATGCAAGAGTTGTTGACTTTCCTGAACCTGTAGGACCGGTTACAAGAATAAGTCCTCGTGGCTTAGCCGCAAGTTCCTTAAGAACAGGAGGAAGTCCGAGCATTTCAAGTGACGGTATAGTAGAATTAAGAAGTCTTATGGTTGCAGCAAGTTTTCCGTCCTGCTTAAATACATTTACACGCTGTCTGTTGCCGTCTGAAGAACATATGGCAAAATCCGCATCAAGTCCTTCCTCAAGGTCAGCTCTTTGTTCATCCGTAAGCATCTCAACTATCATTGAAAGCTTTTCTGCATTGTTATTGGCATCCACTTCCTGCAATTTTCCATTTATACGGAACATAGTCGGAAGTCCGACAGAAAGGTGTATATCCGAACAGCCCATACTTCTTGCCTTAAGTATCATTTCATCAATCATCATAACAACGTACCCCCTATTTATTCATAATACGATACCTTAACCAATTCATCCACTGTGGTAATCCCCTGTTCAACAAGCTCAAGCGCGCTCTTCTTCAAGGTACTCATTCCCTGCTCATTTATCGCATATTCTTTGATTTCCTCAACTGAAGCGCCCTTTGTTATCATCGAACGTACATTTTTATCTATTACAAGTATTTCATGGATAGAAATTCTTCCCTTATATCCTGTATTGTTACATTGTCTGCATCCAACCGGATGTTTAATCATATCAAAATGTACTCCGGCTATAGCTTCTTCCTCGGGTGTCATAGGACCTGTAGTAGCGCAGAAAGGACATACCTTTCTTACAAGTCTTTGTGCAACTATACCGACAAGAGAACTTGCTATCATATAAGGCTCAACTCCCATATCAACAAGTCTTACTACAGATGATGCTGCATCATTGGTATGGAGTGTGGAAAGAACCAGATGACCGGTAATAGCCGCTCTGACTGAAATTGATGCTGTCTCCGAGTCACGTGTCTCACCAACCATTATAATATCCGGGTCCTGACGAAGCAAAGCCCTAAGTCCCACCTCAAAGGTAAGACCTGCTACATTATTAACCTGCATCTGATTTAGCTTTGCAACATTTTTTTCAACAGGATCCTCGATAGTCGATATATTTACACTTCTTTTTGATAATTCCTCAAGTATCATATAAAGCGTCGTTGACTTACCTGAACCGGTCGGCCCCGTAAGATATATTATACCGTTTGGAGACTGAAGCATCTTCTTAACTATCATATAATTTTTGTCTGTCATACCAAATGTTCCCATATGGTCGATGGAAGATGCAGATGCAAGAAGTCTTAAAACCGCTTTTTCTCCGAATACCGTTGGTATAACCGATACTCTGACATTTAAGTTTACTCCTTCGATATTTATTCTGAAATGTCCATCCTGCGGAACTCTTCTTTCAGCTATATCCAGATCACCTAAAATCTTAATTCTGGCTATAAGTGAATTATGAATATTTTTCTGCAGTGTCATGAAATCACATATAACACCATCCATTCTCATACGGACACTTGTATGATTTTCAAAAGGTTCTATGTGAATATCCGATGCATTGGAATTATATGCTCTTATAAGTATACTGTTGAAAAGGTTAATAATAGGTGTATCATCATCACCTTCCTCTATACTTATCTCAACAGTTTCATTGACCTGCGTGCTATTGGCAGCAGCTTTTTTAGCAGCCTCTCTTGCTGATACTTCCGAATAATAGTATTGGATGGAGTTTTCAAGTGGTGCCTGCTCACAAAGAGCTATATTTAATTCCATACCCACTATCTGCCTGATATCCTCTATACCATAGAAATTAAGCGGGTCATTTACAAGGATATAATAAACATTATCGACAATCTTATAACCCATCATGCAATACTTTTCGGCTAGCATCCTTGGTATCATTTCTACAGCTTCTATATTGACAGATAAATCAGACACATTTACCATATCATAATTAAGTCTTTTGGCTAAAGCTTCAAGCATCTGCTTTTCTGTGATAAATCCAAGTGCTATAAGTGCGCCTCCAAGTCTTACACCTTTATTTTCCTTCTGATATGCTATAGCCTGTCCAACCTGTTCGTCATTTACATATCCAAGTTCCTGAAGGACATCTCCAATTCTTATATTTTTATTATTTCTTGCTTCCATATATTATTCCTCGCACATATATATTTCAAAAGTAACTTCCAGGATTTTATCGGTTTTTATTTCATAAGTTCCTGATTCTTCCCCGTCTTCAGTATTTTGATTATAATCTATACTCTTTTCCTCAGAAAACATATAATTTACTACTCTCAGTTTTTTATCGGTATTGCAAAGCGAATCAAGAAATGATATAAGTTTGTTCTCATCTCCGCCTATTTTCATAGTGATACTTGCAGTATATATGCCCGTAGCCATAAATTCTTCTTCGGTATCAGATAAAGCATTGTCATCTTCATTATCTGAATTATTAAGATAATCCTCAGCAGATTCTTTTGTTTCTTCATCTGTTAAATCCTCTTCTGAAATACCCAAAGCTTTTATTGAATACTGATATGGCTCAAGCGTTGTCGGCTCTTTTGAAATCGAAATACCAAGGTCATATGCATAAAGCCCGGAAGTCAGTACAAGATTGGTAAAATGTTTATCTATCTCGCCACTTGTCATTATCTCATAATAACTGCTTCTTGCTTTATTAATTTCCTCTTTCATTTTTTCATTTTCAGCCTCTATCATAGGAAGCTGTGAAATCTTCATCTCGTTTAATTCTTTTAAATCCTTTTCCGTTTGTATTTTTTTGTCGATTGACTTTATATCCTTTATAACAGGATATATCCCCCAATATCCTATACATACAACTATAACAAATACGGATAGGAATATAAGTAATTTTTTATCTCTTTCTGACATCTCAAATTTCATTATATCCCCTCCTATCTTCCGGCCGACTCAGCCAAAGTACAATTTACATGTATATCCCAGTTATCGGTACCTTCTTTTATCGAATAACCCGAATAATCCACACTGCTAAATATATCCTGCTTGTTTAATTCTGCTATAAAAAGATTAATCTCATCAACCGTTTTCGATGTTGCCGTAAATGATACCACCCCGGAATCAGCATTAAAAGATTCAAATTTTACTTCCGCATATTTACCTGCGCATTTTTTTATAAGATTTCTTATATCAGTATTACATACAGGATAAGTATATATATTTTCATCAAGACCTACAATTGAATTATACTGCGCACCGATAAAATCATTTTCCGCAACAACCAAATCATACCATGTTACCTGAGTTGCCATCGCCTCATTGGCTTCTTCGGCTTCTTTTAATTCATGTTTTTTTAGTGCTTTGGCTGTCAATGCTGTCGCAAGTGCGATAAGCATAATCGCAACAGCACCTACGATGATGAATATTCCGGCTTTACTTCCGCCTTTTTCATCGTCCTTCTTCTTAGAAGTGTGATACAAAGTAAGAAAATTCTGGTGTTTTCCTGTATTTATCAAACCACCTATAGCATGCAGGCTGTTTTGTATATCTACATTCGACTGAATATTTTCATCGGTAAACACCTGAACCGGTGCTTGTATACCCTGCTGAAGTATCGCCTCACTATATGTATATATATTGAGAGGATTAACTCCGGCAAGAATAATAGTTTCAAGTGGATATTCTATCTGATGAGCCTGCATGAACTGTATAATCTGACTGGCCGAACGAGCCATATCCTGAGCATATTCTTCAGATTCCTGTTCATGAAAGCATCTGGTACTGTTAAAATAATAAAATGCTCCATTTACAAATAAAAGCGTTGTTATCATCATTCTGTCAGCTATTTCAAGGATAAATGTTCCGTATTTTCTACCTGCGGTCTGTGCCACAAAATTAATTATACTGCTTTCACCCGAATACAACGCCTTTATTTTAATTCCTGCTTCGGCAAATATATCCATATAATCCTTTATAAAGTCAGTCGGTATATTTTCTGCATATATTCTTTTTGTTTTTCCTTCAGCGGAAAGCGGAATATATCCATAACAATAACTGTCAGCTTTATTGATATCAGTAAATTCTCTTTCTATAAATTCAAGAGTTTTACTATCCTTCAATAACGGCATCTCAATATTTTTTCCAACAAATTTAGTGCTGTTTATTACAACAACCACATCTTTTGACGGCAGTCTGAGCGATGCCCATGTCTCACGTAAAAAACCTATAAAAGAATCCGCATCCATAACTATACCATTGATTATACTGCCCTCAGGTGCATCAAGTATATAGCTTTGGTTTATGTTTATTTTCTTTCCGTTTGAATTTCCTGTAACAATCTGTACCTGCTGATTAGCAAGATATATAACTGTACTCATTTATGTTCACCCCTTTTTTATTGGTAAGATTGAGATATCTGTGCATACGATCCATAAATAGGCTGTATAACAGAAATGATTATAAATCCAACTATAACGGCCATCACAACAATCATAGTCGGTTCTAAGTAAGATACCAGTTTATTTAATGCTACTTCCGAGTCATATTCCATCTGATTTGCGGTAGATACAAGCATGGAATCCAATGCACCGGTTTCCTCACCTACCATAATAGAAGAAGATAGCTTTTTTGTGAACCCGTCCACTTTATCGATTGCCTCACTAAGATTAGCTCCGGACTTTACATCAGCTATAACCTGGTCAAATTGTTTTTCTATATATAAATTACCGATAGTACTTCTGGCAATAATAAGACAATTTATAATAGATATACCCGCCGAATAAAGACTTGAAAGCGTTCTCGCAAATCTTGCCGTATAAATAACCTTCCTGAGTTTACCAAAAACCGGCAGATGTATCTCAAGCTTATCTTTATGGTATTTGACTGAAGGAATTGAAAAAATCAGCTTAAATGCTATATAAAGCACAGCTGCAACTATAAGAAGAACATACCACTTGTTTTTTACATAATTACTTATACCAAGTAAAATGGTTGTTGATGCCGGCAGGCTCTCCATCTGTGAAAACAAACTGTCAAACTGAGGTATAACATAGCCCATTATAATAGCGACAACTATAACGATAAGAACACCTAAAATCTTGGGATATGTCATTGAACTTTTTACCTTTTGTCCAAGCCTGTATTCCTTATCATAGTGGGATGCCATCTGCATAGCTATCTTATCAAGATTACCGCTTGTCTCCGCACTCTTTATCATATTGATAAAAAGCGGAGGAAATGCATCTCCCTGCTCAAGCATGGCATCCGAAAGTGAAACACCCGAACGCACAAGCTTAAGTATCGAAGCATATATCTCCTGCTCTTTCGGCTTGATCGACTCATCCTCCGAAATAATCTTAAGCGACTTTACAAGTGAAACACCCGAAGCGGTAAGCTCACCGATATTTCTTGCAAAATCGGAAATTGCATTTGATTTAATCCTTTTTATGTTCTTTTTTTCGACTACGGCCTTTGACTCGATAAGCAGTTTCTTATCCTGTTTCAGCTTATCATGAAGATCAAATTCGTCATTTGCCATAACGACTCCCGATACGATTTTTCCTTCCTCGTCCTGGGCCTTATATTTGTAACGAACCAAGGCTTATTCCTCCTTATTCTTGTATTTATCATTATATTCTATTAAAGCAATATTATCATTTTCTTTGTCATCCTGCTTTTCTGCTTTTTGTTTTTTTATTTTATTGTCTTTTTCTTCTCTGCCTTCTTTAAACTCATCTACCAGTTTTTCATCCCAAATCAAACGCGGCGTATAAATATAAGCCAGAATAAGCATACCGGCTATAACTGCCGCAATCATAATCGCTGCCGCATGAAATATCGGAAGCTTAAAAACAAAATAAAGCAGTACATAAATCAAAACCGCAAAAAAACCGCCTGAAACCTCGGTATAAAATCCCCTTTTTGAGAATTCGGCATCACAAAAACGGCATTTTCCTTTATTTATAAATCTTGAAACCACCGGAAATGTATCCTTAATTCTTAATCTGTGTCCGCATTCCCGACAGGTTGAATATTTTCTTTTTAATATATCTATATCTTTTATCCTGCAATAAGCTATTTCATCAGCCAATGAAAAAACATCAGCTCCTATAAAAAAAACTAAAACTATGCATAAAGCATTAAGAAAAATTAACATAATCTACCCTTCTGACCGGTTATTAACCCTTTTTTTAGTAATCAAACAGATTTATAAAGAAATCAACATCCCACTTATCCTCTCCGTCCTCATAACGGTAAGTTACTTTATAATTATCTATCTGATATGTAAAGCAGGTAACAAGCTTAAGCTCTTTGTCATAAGAGATGATATCAACCACTCCGTCATTTTCGAGTATACCCCTTATTCGTTCTATGCTTTCATTTGATAAGCCGTGTTTCTTTCCCGGCTCATAAACGCATTTATCCTTTGCATAATATTCCACATCGAGCATATTAAGAGCAAGCTTTACATTTTTTGCTTCTTTAAACGCCGTCCTTCCGTTATGCGTTATTTTGAAATAATTAAACAAAACTACAAATAAGATAACCGCACAAAGTACAATCAAAACTGTTAAACGTATTCTATTTTTTACTACTCTGTTATATTCCTTATCCAACTCCATCACCCCTGATGTATTATATAATCCGACTACTCAAACAAATATCAATTTTCAACTATACGCGAATAATCCGCCGCATCTCTGAAATTATAACATTCTATATAGGTTTTGGTTGTAAAATCCCCATACTTCGGACTGTCAATCGTAAGAGTCATACGAATAATATTTCCGGGATATTTATTATAATCCGGATCTGATGTATCAGATAAATCCGAAAGCTTTTCAAATTTCAACTCTTTAATTTTATATCCCATATAGCTTTTTTTATCAAAAGTCCAGTTCGAACCTTCACCCTGGATTTCTTCTCCGGTTTCCTCATCGTACTCAACAGAAGGATAATAATATATAAGCATATATCCCTCGGATTCACCGTCTTCGACATTGTTGGTTATATATATATGACATCCCGAATTGTTATTAAGCTCAATCTTATGTCCGTCCTCGGAAATATATATGGATATATTTGAATCATCGGCAACCGAACCCTCTCTTAAGGCACTTTCTATCTCACCGGATATCTTTGTATTAATAACAGAGGATACCTGCATACCGGTCTGAACTCCTTTAGCCTTATAATATATGCTGACGGTATCGGATATTACCTTTGTGGCAGCCACGATAAAAAGTCCAAGCAATGCAAAGGTTACGATAAGCTCAATAAGGGTTAAACCTTCATTATTAATTTTTAATTTTTTTCTTTTCAAAGAGCTCATCTCCTTTACTCATCCTTAAAGAATAATTTATATATGGATAATCCGGCAGTATCACTGTAAAACTTCTTAAGCTCGGCGCTCAAAACAATCTGTACCGGCTTGGCCTGGTTAGCCGAAACATTTGTCTTTTCTTCATCAAGCAAAATCACGGCTTTTGCTCCGTCAATATCTATATAATTTGCATCCTTTTGATACATTTCCCTGTTTACCGTCATACGGTCATTTTGCATATCCACACTCTTTTCAACCATTTCGCTTGATACGCCGACTATATGAACCATACATTCAACCAATACAAAAACAAGTATAGTAAAGCCAACAAGAACCTCAACCATAGTTGAACCCTGATTATTTATTTTTTTTACCTTGTTCATAAAATATCTAATCATATAATCATTCCTTTTTCTTATTGAATGTCACACCCAAAAGTCCGTTACAAGCTATATTTAAATCATTAATTAACTCTCGTCCATTTCCAGTTTTCTTTAAGATTTATTTTATTTCCCGTAGGATTATAAGCCTCATTTGCTGTATTATCCTCGGTTACACCATCTGCCGCATCAGGAAAATCACTTACACTCAATTCATAATAAGAAGTTGTTGTACTTGTCTGATCTCCTTTCGTAACGGTAACCTCTACCGTAAGCAACGCCTCGTCCTTTATGGAAAAATCTTCGCATTCCCAATACATACAGATTGATATATCATCGGCCATTGCCGAATATGCAGAGGTATCTCCTCCCGTAAAATTCATTTTGAAATATCTGAATGCATTCGACTTTATATGTCCGGCAGCGGTTTCATCTCTGTAATACGGCCAGTTTGTCTGAAAAACATTATATCTTACATAATACCACATATTATAATCCGGAGCACAATACTTAGCTCCTTCTTTATTATTTATACCATCTATAAGTGCCTGCTTTGAATCAAATTGAGGGCACGTAAGCTCATCGCCTATTTCAATACTTATAGACTTCGAAAGCTCCTTAACCTGTGATTGCGTTACCTTTCTTTCATTAGACACAAAAAGAGAATATGAGACCAAAAGCAAAGATAAGGTAAAAGTAATCACTATAATACTGACAACAATAGCCACAATCATTGCCGAACCGCGATTATCTTTATACAATTTTGAGTTCCGTATCTTTTTATTCAGTCTCATATTCTCTCCCCATTATGGTTCCACAGGAACCTTATCCCCTATTCCGGTTTTTGAAAAATACCACTCCTCGGACCAATCGGATATACCGTTTTGATCCGATACATTTGCAACACTTATATAAAGCTTATAATTTGCATCATCAAGGAAGTCACTCAATATTGCCATATTTCCGGTATATGCAGTAACTTCACCGCTCACGATATCCGTTATTTCCGAATCGGCAACCAGGTAACAGGTTCCCGCAAGTACAGGTTCAGCACCCGATTCATCCATAACTCTTATACAATAAACAGCCTTTGATGAGCTTGAAAATGTTACATTATAATAATGCTTAGTTTCACTTCCGACAACCTTATCAAGCGAAACATCAATACTATCAAGTCCGCTAAATGTTCTTCCGCTCTTGATATCCGTAATAGTATCAGCTACAGGCATATTATTGTTTATGCTTCCCGCATCCACATTGCTGCTTCTGCTCCAGCTGTTTACAGGCGATGCAACATAACTATTTTCATTTCCTTCATTTATAAGTGCCTGAACGGTTATCTGTTTTGTGAAATTATTATTTCCTTCCAAAGGTCTTTCTTCATTCTCATCATTGACAACCGAACCAATCAAATCAGGAAGAACAAGTTTAATCTCTCCTTCACTGTAGCATATCGTTGCAGGTATGAACAGTCTTTCCGATACCGATGCATCCTCTACATAAGTTTTAGGATTAATGGTTGCACCATAAGGTATATTGATATTATTTTCACTGTTTACAACTCCGTATCCGGTCATATATCTGTTATTAACAAGAATATACGAAGTATCAGCTTCAAGATATTGAGTATCCTCATCACCGCTTATTGTTCCGTAAACCGTAAACGAAGATTTTGCCACATCATTAGGAACAAGATAAATATATTGTACCTTTCCGTCAAATCCAAGATACTTGATTTCAAATGCATCCGCATAATCAACAACATCAAACTCAAATGTCTTCTTACTTATCTGAATATGACGAAGTGTTGCATCCTGCTCAACATTTGTCCATTCATTGTTTGTCGGAACATAATAATACTTTTCAATGTACTCATCTGTTGTCGCAAGTCCCGGACTGTCAAGCTTAACCTTAGGAATCTGTACCCAATAGTAATTTACGGTTGCTCCGTCAGGATCCTCGTCTGTCCACCATGAACTGATCTTACTGTCAGATCTAGCTCTTAATGTAATCTTAAGCCACTTTCCTGCATAGTCGGAAGGTGTATATCCGTTACCAAGCTTAAATGAATATGTTGCACTTCCAAGCTTATTTCCGGTCATCTTATTCTTCTCAGACTTCTTGACAAGAGTTTCCAGAGCTCCAAAGTTCCAATATCCGGTCGCAGCCGCGTTAGCTCCGTCACCTGATTTAAGAACCTTGTTCGTTCCTCCGATTTTTGCTGCCTCATCATCCTGCTGAGCTTCTTTTCCTTCTTCATCATATACAGCTATTGCAATATCATAATATCCGCTTTCACTTCCCTTAGAAGCATCCGTGTATGTGAATGTTATACCGGTATTATTAATTTCGGATATTGTAAGTGTTGTTGCAGCCAAGTCTTTACTAAGGTTTTCAATTAACGGCGTGTCAAGTCTTTCACTTAAGATTATTTCTTCAGCCTCGCTGTCAGGTCCGTCAATATAATTAACCGAATTGGTTCTTGCTATTGCACGAATCTTAATGCTAAGCTTATCTCCACCGTTAAAGTCAGCCAAATCTATAAATGCCCTATGCTGATTTGCTACGGAGTAGTCCGCATCATATGTGCTATTCTCATCTTCCTTAAGATTAATTACAATATTATTTCCGCCGTCAGCCAAAGCTGCAAGATCAAGACCGATAGTATCGTCATGACTCAATGCATTTGCATCCGTTACATAATAGTAATGAGGCTTTGCTACTACATTTTCATCTTTTGGCTCTATAACATTTATTGCTATAAGGTATCCGCCAAGGTCAGCCTTTTCATATGCATCGGTTATCGAGCTCCATGTTACATCATAAAGCTGATGATCTTTATCAAATTCAATTGTTCCCGAACCGTCCTCGGTTGAATGAAGAACAACCGTCGGCTGAGGAAGCTGTGAAAGCTTAAGCATACTCTTACATGTTTCCGATGCTATACTTGGTAAAATAATGGACTTATTTTCCGCATCTACCGTTCCGAGTCTGGTTACCTTAATCGTATATCTAATATAATTCCAGTTATTCTGTGTATCGGTAAATGTTATCTCATTTGTATCCACAACCTGAGGTGTTGTAAGTATTACTTCCTCACCGCTCAAGGTAGTACCGATAAGAATCGCGGAGTAATTTGCCCCATCATAATTTGCACCCGATTTTCCGACATCCCACTTAAATGTATAAGTGCTGCATCCGTTAGAATCCTTGCCAAGTTCAAGAGTATCTTCAATCTCAGGCTTTGGCTGAACAAGCTGCTCTTTTGCATTTTTATCAAGATAATAATTATATCCGGTAGTATCAAACTTATCAGTCTTATATTCGCACGGCATACGATTTACCTGATAATGGCCTGTATTTCCGGCAAGCTGTTCATCAGCATCTAAGGATGCGGAATAGTATACATCATAAGTTCCGTCATGGTTATCATATATTACATATCCCGGTTTAAGTTTATGATTTGCCTCATCATATATACTTGGTGAGCTGTCCAAATCCGAAGCTCTTATACCATCTTCGTTGAAATATCCGTCATCGGTTACAGCCTTGACATCATCAACACTTGAAAGCTCAACATTCGATACAACCTCATGTCCGTAACGAAGTATATAATTTTGCGATGCATAAAGGTATGATCTTGCCTCATAATCTCTTTCAAGTAAATCCTCAGGAAGTCCGGACAGTGATATTGTCGTATATGAAGTAACACCGCTGTTTCTTGATGCACTATGAATATTACCTCTGTCATAAGCCACATCGACTCCAAGCTTTTCATCATATGAAACCAAATCGCCGACAGCATAAAGATCAATGTTATATGCTGCAATCTGAATATTGTATGTCAATTCTTCAAACTGGGTTCCGTAGAAGCCGAGGAAGTTGGAATTTTCTGCATATAATTTACCGTCTTTTCCGTTAGCATGCTCCTCGCTATTCATAATTGCACCTGCAAAATATGAATATACGGAATTAATATACTTATTCTTATAAGAAGCTGTAGGCCGAGCATATGCATCAATATTAATATTTTCGGTTGAGGAACCTGCAGTAATCTTAAACGGCTCGCTGTAGTTTCTTCCTGATGCAAAAGAAACAACCACCTCTGATGCTCCGTCAAACATTTTCGGTGCACTGATTACAACTTCTATTGCATCACGATAATCCTCAAATTCCTGATATTCATCAAAATTATCTACCACGATAACAGCTTTGTTACCTGTAATATTCTCTATATGGAACTCAGGTAAAGGAAGAACCTGTAAAGCATCTACGGTCTTGGTGAAGTAGTCCGAATCATATTTATTTTCATCAGCCGCTCCGGCATTAAGTCTGTGATATGCACTTACAGCCTTTGCATAAAATTCTATCTTATAATCTCCGGTTCCTCCGTTAGCCTTAAACAAGGAATCTATCTTCGCTGCACTGTAGCTTGCAAAGCAACCGGTTGTTTCTGCGGCGATAAGCGCTTCGGTATCCTCCGATGTATAAACCGTCCTTCCGCTTTCATCTATCAAAGCAAAGTGTGTAAAGTAACCTGTAGCGTTATTTACTCTGGTCCACTTGAGATTATACTGTCCCTTTTTGTTTTCAACAACAAAGTTCGCTGAAATAGGAAGCTTTACATAAGGATCATATGTCTGTGAGTAAAGGAACTCTTCATATTTCGGATCAAGCTCCTTATATATGGCTACCTTGGTATTCGGAGCCCATGTATCCTTTCCCGCCTCCGTATCAAATACAGGATCATACTCGGAAAAATCATTATAATAGGTATCCGACTTTATATCATTAATCATCGTTATTCCATAAGTTTCTTTATCGTCAAGACCGAAAATATTCGGATAAAGCTTTATGGTTCCGTCTGATTCTTTCTTATATATAAGCTCATTGGCAACAGAATTCTGGAAAAGGTTAAGCTTCGATGAACCTGAATTAAACGGAATCAAAAGTCTCTCATTACTTCCCTTTTCAGACCATCTGAAGCCTGCCATATTCATCCAGTCTCTTTCCATACACTTAAAGTATACGGTGACACTTGTAACTTTCTTTGTACACTCCGCAGGAACACTTATTTCTGCTTCCTGATGTCTTGTTGCTTTATTTACTACCACCGGCGCATTCTGTGAACCTACATAGAATTTATTTCCGTCTTCATCGGTAAACTCGGCATAATATGCATAATTATGTTTGTTACCCGATGCTTTACCGTTTTGGGTATTAAGATACAGGCAGATTGCACCCAGGCCTTTAGCACTATCCGTATAATTAAAATCAAAATCAAATTTAAGCCAGCCTGTTGCCGATCTCCAGGATGTAAGCTGGTATGAAAGTCTTAAATTATCATCCGCTCCCGGAGTATTTAAATAATCTCCGAGTAGAACATTTTCATATCCGGTGGCAACCGCTTTTGCATCACCGTTACTTGAAATCTGGATAGCTCCCGAGGTTCTGAAGTCTACACTTGTACCTGTTACCTTCTCAACATAATTGTTTATTTCATCAAGACTTGTAACCAATGAAGCATTAGCTGAAGGAATATAACCAAATCCATGGAATACCGAATAATTATTAGTTGTACTTCCGCTTCCTTTATTTATGGTTTCAAGCCTTACCTTTGCAACCTGCTTACCCTTATATGCACCGAAATCAAGTACAACCTCTCCGGCATCAAGCGAATTGTTGTCAGCAACCGTAACGGAACCTGTTACGGTATCCCCAAGCACGTTTCCGCTTGCGTCATATAAGGTATAACTATATTCATTTACCTGATTTTTGGTATTATTATCAATATTTGCAAAATAAACCACTATAGCATCAGCACCTGAAGAGCTTTCATCATATGCCATATTAAAGTCAATTACCATCTTAGGTGAACCGCTGATTTTATTTGAACTTCTTATTCGCTTATTCTTATCAGCAGGCTCATATACGGAATAAATATTATTTCCGCTCGATGCCCAAATGAAATGATGATTTGATACAATCGAAGTATAAACTCCATATTTTGCATTTGCGGAAGGTTCCGAACTATCTCTTAATACATAATAATTATTTGTTGATTTACTCTTATCCGAATACTGTTTAGCCAGTGTTCCGATATATTGATTTGCATTGGTTGTATTTACATTTTGAGAAATATCAAGACTGTCCTTGGAATGGATTCCGTTTGATCCCAAACCATAAATATTACCGTTTCCGTAATTACGACAATTTGTAAAATAAGCCTGAGAACCGTCAGACGAAAAGCCTGTCGCATTTTTCGAGGCTGCCTGTGAATAATCCGGAGCCTTGTCATTATTCCTAAGTCTTCCGATTGAACCTGTATTTACGCAATTTACATATCTTTGAAGTGCACCGTCACTCTTGCAATCTATACGTCTTGCATAGAAACCGGCACCATTTTCATTAGGTGATAAAATATTACCATGGTTACAGCAATTTATAAATTCAACATCATAACCACCCTGCCAGATAGCCTGAACAAATCCGGCTGCAGCTTCGTTTATACCTCTTACGTTTCCGTAATTTGTACAATTTTCAAATCGAATACCGCTGAATGAAAGGTGAGATACTATACCTCCTGTTCTGGTATATCCAAGCATATTTCCATAATTGTTACAGTATGTCAATTTAACCTTGGTATCATAGCTTTGATTAATAAAGCCGACAATACCGCTTACACTTGTATTTGCCTTGAATACACATTCAACATCCGCATAGTTATCACAATAATCAATATCGTTGGTACACTTATAGAAACCGATTATTCCTCCGTTTCCTCTGTCGTTATCCGTACTTCTTGATAAAACCTTCCAATCCTTACCTGTTGTAAGATGCTCTTCCTTCGTACCCGTTACATACGAATCAGGGAAAGAATAACCTACTATACCACCTGATGATGATATAAATGAATATACTCTTACAGGCTCCGTAGACTTGGCATAATTATCGCATGAAGCAACCCTGCCATAGTTTACACCCGCAACTCCGCCTATATATGCGTAGGACATCTTATCATAAGAAGAATTAATTACCTTAACCTCATAAGCTGTACCCTTATTTCTGTATTCAATTCCCGGATCAACCGTCATAACAGTCTGTCCTGACGAATTTGTTGTCTCCTGCTTGCCTGCATATATTTTTGTTACTCTCTGTATTTCATTTGAGCTTGTATCATCCACGATAACACCGATATAGCAATGCTCTATCTCACCACCGTATGCATTATTTCCGGAAACACCTCCGATATATGCAATACCCGCACCGGAGCCTTCTCCGAAAACCTCTCCGTCAAATGTACAATTGGAAATCTTAGCAGTATATCCGTCAGTATCAGGATTTATTTTTTTAGCTTCCTTAAGTGCATCCGCAGCTTCCCTAGATGTAAGATATCCGTTAATTCCAGCTATACCGCCATAACCTATGGTTTCTGATCCCAAGTCGCCTATTACGGTTCCGTCTACGGAAAGATTTGATATTTCTCCTAAATTCACACCGGCAACTCCGCCAAAGCTTGCTACCGCAGCCGAATTAGGCATAAATCCAACTTCAGCTTCAATAACGGTAGAAGGAAGTGCCGCGCTGCTTAAGTCAGCACCTTTTATACTTCCCTTATTTGTTCCGGCAACTCCACCTACAAAACTGTTATCCGTATATGTTCTTGCCGAACAATTAATTATACTCTTTCCGTTAATTGAAGAGTCTGCAAATTTAACCTTACCTGTTTTCTCATTAATACCTACAACTACACCGATACTACTGTCTTTGCTGGTAGTATAATTGTATACATTAACATTTTTCAGATTATTGTTTTCAATGACTCCGCTGTTTATAGCCGAAATTCCTCCAACCGCATCTTTTGATGCAAAATTAAGAGATGTTTTTCCCGGTTTCGGTTCAACAAGACAATACGAAACAGAAGCCCCTTCATTGTTCAATGCGGTAATACCTCCGCACATACCCGAAGATGCTTTGATTTCGGCATAATTATTACATTTTGTGATTATGCTGTTATTTGTGGATGTTATACCTCCGGCATTTCCTGCATTTGCAGCCGTAACAACCTCATAATTATCACAGAACGCTATAATATTTCCCGATGCATTATCACCGATTATACCGCCTGCAAGTCCCTTTTTAGCCGTTACAACGGAATTATTGGAAAAACCGCAAATTATATTTGATGTGTTGGTTCCGATATTCTTACCGATAAGACCACCTACCGAAGTAAGACCTTCAACAACACCCGTTATCTTTACAAGTTTGTCATCATAAACAGACTTATCATCCGTAACATCAACATTCGAAGGCATATCTGTATTGGTAACATAACCGTTTGCAGCATTGATTCCGACTGCAGCTCCGGTATAATTTCCCTTTGATGATATGTCAACATTTATTTCTTTATTTAAACCTACAAAGCCTTCGTTATAGGCTGCTATCGCGGCTGACACGCCATCTATAGTCGACTCACCGGATTCCGTATCAATTACATTTTCTCCGGATACGAGAATTCTTAATTTCGAAACATTACTGCTAACGATATTTCCGAAGTTTTCGGCAGCAATTCCCGAAACAATATTTCTTCCGCTTATGGTTACATTTTCAGCATGACAATTTGTAATATTACCCGAAAGTTTGTTAAGTCCGCAGATACCTCCGACATAATCATCGGAGCTCTTACCGAATGAATTGGTTTTACAGTTTGTAACAAGGCCTTCATTTACTTCAACAAGTCCGCCGGTGTATGTTCCCAATGTGGAAACAGTTCCCGATGAGGCATTCGAGCATGTATCAATAGTCATCTCCCTGCTTGCTTTTCCGATAATACCGCCGGCATAGGAATAAGTATAATTATGCGTTCTGCCCGCGTAATCCGTATTTCTTCCGTTTTGCTCATCATAGGCAATCGCGGAATCCGCAATTATTGGAGTTGTATTTTCAACATTCTTTATATAAATTCTTGTATTATCATCATTGTATCCAAGGACACCGCCCACATATATATCAGCTTCAATTCTTCCGAGTGAGTTTTGAGTCATCTGCTCATTACTTCCGCTGATGTACATAGTTGCAGCAGATGCATTAACATTACCTATTGCTCCGCTTTTTACTCCGTTAAGTATTGCAACTTTTTCGATAAGCTTTTCATTATCGGAAATATTCTTTTTATCCGACTCATCAAACGCGTCAACAATCTTTTGCTGAATTACATATGAAACATCAAGATCATTTTCGCCATTGTATGATAAAGCCGAAGTATTTGTTATAAGATTGTATCCTACAAAGCCTCCAACGAATGCTTTACCGTATATTGTTCCAAGGAAATTATCGGTTTTAAATTCGGTAGGTATGCTATCGGTACGATTGGTATTTAAAATGTTACCGCCTACACTTCCGCCTACAAAGTACTTTCCTATTACTCTGTTAGGCTTTGAAATAATGGCTCTTGCCTCTCCGTTATCATCCATCAAAAGTCTTAACGATGCATTAAATCCGGCATATCCTCCGACGAACGAGCTGTTATTTCTGTCACCTAGGATATATCCGCCCGAAAGTTCATAATCTTCAACTATCGCATCAACATCATTATAACCTACGATACCTCCGACGTAATCCTTACCGGATATATAACATACTGCAGATATTTTACGTTCATCTGCCGATTTATTTCCGCTGCTTATTACATATTCGCCGTTTGCCGCAGCTTCTCTTTTTGTATTTCCGATAATACCGTTGTTATATCCTGCTATACCGCCGGTATAATCTCCGTTTGAATAAGTCGACTGGAAGAAGCCTTCTATCTCGGCACTTTCCACTTCACTGTTACAATTAAATATCCAGCCGCAGTTGTAACCCGAAATACCTCCGGCGTATTTACCCGTTGCAAATATAACGCCCTTATTTATCCAGTTTTCTATCTTGTTTTCAGGGTTTTTATCTGTATCCGGAACAACTATAATATCCGAAGATTCAAGGATTTCATTTATATTCTTTCCGTTTATGTCCAATCCCTTTGCGATTGCTTCCTCATTGACCTTATCGGAGTCAACATCGGCATTACATCCTGTAATTCCTCCTACATATTCGCAACCGACAACATTTGCCTCATTTATTCCGCTTACACTGTCATTACCGCCTTTTATTCCGCTAGCAGGTCCTTGGTTAAAGCCTACGATACCTCCGACATATCTGTAGCCGAAAACATAACCCTGTTTTCCCTTTTCGCCCTTGGTAGTACAGCTTTGGACGGTTCCGTAATAGTTATAACCTACTACACCGCCGACATATACACCATTAAGTTTCTTTGAAAGAACGTTTGCGGCATTTTCCACACTGTCATCCAAAAGATCATTTAAATCACTCTCTGAATATACAGGTGAGCTAACACAATTTCTTATTGTTATAAGCTCGCAGACATCTGCTTCATCATGCGAATTTGCATAGATATTTGCCGAATAACCGGTTATACCGCCGATATATTTCGGTTCCAAAGGATCGGCATTTGTCTTAACGCTTATAATTCCGTTTGCATCAACCTCACTGTTAGATGCAAGTACAGCACCCTTGTTGATACACTCATCAACTATAATCTTAACCTTTTTAGTCTTTGAATTTCTTACCTCGCCGATTATACCGCCGACATATTTGTCACCTGTAACCTTTGCATAATTTGTAAGCTTTGATAAGCTGATATCCTTAGCGCCGACACCCGATTCTCCGGTTTCGCTTGTTGCCTGAAGATATCCGACAATTCCTCCAACATGTTCTTTTCCGAGAACTACGCTTGCGTCGGCAGTGTTGATACCGGAATTAAGCAGTGTAAGTTCCGTAAGAATACCGGTTTGCTCATCATTTGCAAGCACGCCTGCAACATTGACACCACAAAAAGCACCAACCTTATCGCTGCTGCTGTTAACCTGAATCTTGTCAAGCTTTGCTGTTTTTATCAAACCATAATTTGTATTAAATAAACCTACCGGCTTTTCTGCATCATTTAAATTTTCATATCCGTACAATCCGCTTAAGCTGTTGAACGCTTCGGTAATCTTAAGGCCTTTAACGGTAAAATCATTTCCGATAAATTTATCGTACATACGAAGCTTACCGCATGAAGCGAAGCTTCTGTCCGTAACTATATTGATATTTGCATTCTTATATGTTCCGTCAGGAAGAATGATATTATGTGCATTTGAAGAATAGTAATTATCTCCCTTAACGAACTCCGCCCAATCAATATCCTTTATAAGTGCATAGGTGCAATATGCAGTTGCACCTTCGGTTTCTTTATATTTTGCAAGATCAGCTTCGGATAAATCCTCAAGATATCTGATATTATAAAGGTGTCTTGCATTCTTAATCGTATAATTAAAGTGATCAACAGTTCCGAGAGCTCCCGCATCCTCTTCACCTGATGTTTCATTCGCAAAGAAAACATCCGATACATTACTAAGCTTAACGGATGTAGCCTTATATCTTGAGCTGTATCCCTGAACCGCGCAATAAATTTTTTCCGCATTTAATCCGAATCTGTGGAAGCTTAAGGTTTTCGAGAATTTAACCGATCCCGACTTAATGCTGTCAACCTCGGAAAGCTTTGAGAAATCCTTGTTATAGAGTTCTGTTGTAGCCTGAACATCAACGGCATCAAGTATAACTCTTACCTGATTATCCTTATCTATATATGCAAGTATGTCGAACTTACCGATATCCTCTGACGTCGCATTTCCGCCATTATCGTAGCTATATCTTATAACATCACAAGGAACAGTTTCTCTGTTCTCATAATTTTTCAAATGATTCTTTGATGTATCAAGCGTGATATCAAGGACTTTTTTCTTTGATACATTGTCATAGACCGAAATCTTATAAGTAAGCTCATTTGTTGCCGAAGAATACTTTCCGAGTTTGAAGGAAAGGTTAAGAGTTTCCTCGTTATTAAGTGCTATTCTTGAAATAGTAGGCTTGTCATTTTTGGAAGTAAGTGCAGCCGAAAGAGTATCTACGCCGTAATATCCGACCATTCTTTCTTTACGGTATGCTTCATATCTGGTTGCAATATTCACGAGACCTCTTAAATTTTCATTTGAATTATCATATTCGAAAGCCGCATAATCCGCATCATCTTTTTCAATTGATTTATCAGTATAAAAAGCAGAAAAAACCTGACCGTCTTCAAGTGAAAATTCAATACATATCGTTTCATTTAAGATGCTTGTATCATATATATAAGACTCAAGCAATTCAAATACGATAGGTGCAGTTTTGCTTGCAGTTTCCTCTCCTGCTTTATATTTTACATAATCGCCTTTGTTACACATTGCATAACAAAGAGTTCCTGCCTCCTTTGAAACCCATACGCTGTTTTCTTTTTTTAATTCAGCCGTATATTTTTCTCCTTCGGCATAATAAATCGAATCAAGATCAACCTTGTTTCCCAACGCTTCGCCGTATGCTCTCTCCGAAAAATCAGAAAGCGTTCCGTTTTCACTGTATTCGGAAAGCTGATTTTGTGCCGCAAGGAACAAAGTCTCCGCATATTCATTTTCTCTGTTGAAATCTGCCCAGTCCTGCCATGCAACAAGACTCATAACGGATACGGAAAGTAAGATTCCCAAAACAAGAAAAGTAACAATCATTTCAACCAAAGTGAAACCATCGTTACTTTTAAAGATATTCTTTTTAGGTTTTTTATTTATATAATTCTTTGACAAAGCATCCACCTCCAAAGAAATCCAATCCCAGTTAGTAATATTATACAAAATTTTGTGGTTAAGGTCAAATAAATCACAAAAAATCCGAGGTTTTTTAATGAATTATATGACAGACTATTCCTATTATTATATCGGTATTTCCTTGAATATTCTTAACATTTGTGCAAATTCAACAAAAAAACTATATAAATTATAATATCAACGATATAACTTCTTAATTAAATTAGAATAGATTTTTTCTGTTAATGTTGCATCTACTTCGATATTATTCCAGAGTTCGTTAGCAATAATCCCCTGATACAAAAGCATTTTTAAACCATTAATAACAGGTATTCCCAATTCCTCCATACATTTTATAAAACATGTTTTTGCCGGATTATATATTAAATCAACAGCAAATTCCGCCTGTCTGTAAAAATTTATATCATGTATAAGCGGCAATCCGTCTTCAGATTTTAAGCCTACGGATGTACATTGTATAATAATATATTTTCCGTTAGAAACAGTATTATATTCATCCACGGAAACAGGAATAAATTTTTTTAGAGTTTCCTTATCATTCATATCATCAGAGAGTGCTGCAGCTTTGTCTATGCTTCTGTTTATTATATATATTTTTTTTGCTCCGTATTTTTTACACATAAAAGCAACTGCTCTTGCAGCACCGCCTGCACCAAGCATAATTACCTCTTTATCCTTAATTTCAGTTCCTGTTTCCTTTATCGAACGATATAATCCCTCCATATCCGTATTGTATCCTTTATATCCTTTATCAGTTCGTACCAGAGTATTAACTGCTCCTATTTTTTTAGCATCATCATCCACCTCGCAAAGGTAAGGAATAACTCTTTCTTTAAACGGAACCGTGATATTAAGGCCTTTTATGCCATTTTCATATGCAGATTTTACATACTCTCCCAGATTTTCATCTATTTCAAACGGTATATACCTTTCTCCAAGCGAAAATTCATCAGAAATCATATCATGAATAATCGGTGAAAGCGTATGTTTAATCGGATATCCGAATATACCCAAATAGTTATCGGATTTAACTTCTTTATACCCTTCAATAATTTTTTCCCATATATCTGCATTGCTCATTTTTTGTATTCTCCTTTATTTATAAGCTTTAATATCACACATATTTCATCTTTAGTTCCTGATAAAACAAAAGACATCAAGACCTAAATCCTGATGTCTTTTATAATTATTACTTTCTGAGACCAAGAGACTCAATAAGTTTTCTGTAACGCTCGATATCCTTATTCTTAAGATATGCAAGAAGATTTCTTCTCTGACCAACCATCTTAAGAAGACCACGTCTTGAATGATGATCCTTTGGATGTACCTTGAAGTGCTCATTAAGGTCATTTATCCTTGCTGTAAGCAAAGCTACCTGAACCTCAGGCGAACCGGTATCACCTTCGTTACGTCCATACTTTTCAATAATGTCTTTCTTCATTTCTGCTGTAATCATATTACAATCCTCCATCAATTTTATTTAATCTATTCACCGGGTAAAGGGCGGAGATTCCATTTACTAAGTGAACGACTTGATTATATTAACACAATGAATTACCTTTGTAAAGAAAAAAATAACTTAATCTGTCACAAATTCTGCCAATAAAAAATAATTAACAAAACTACTTTATTTTTTTTTAAAACTATTTATAATACAAATTATGATAAGGTTGTCTAAAGCACCTTTTTACAACCTATGACATATTTTATTTATATTCAAGCGAGGAAATAAAAATGAGCGGTTCGAGCTTTGGAAAACTTTTTAAAATTACTACCTGGGGCGAATCTCACGGAAAAGGTGTTGGAGTTATCGTAGACGGATGTCCGGCAGGTCTGTCACTAAATGAGGCCGATATACAAAAATTTCTTGACAGGAGAAAACCCGGTCAGAATGAATTTACAACATTGCGAAATGAGGATGACATGGTAGAAATATTATCAGGAGTCTTTGAAGGCAAAACGACAGGCACGCCAATCTCACTGATAGTTTACAACAAGGATCATCATTCTTCAGACTATGGCAATATAGCAGAATGTTATCGTCCCGGTCATGCTGACTATACATATGATAAAAAATATGGTTTCAGGGATTACAGAGGCGGCGGACGGTCTTCAGGTCGTGAAACCATAGGTCGGGTAGCCGCAGGAGCCATAGCCGTAAAATTGTTAAATGAGCTTGGTATAAACTTATGTACATATACCAGATCAATCGGAGAACTGTCCATAGATTACAAAAACTTTGATCATAAAGAAATAAATAATAACCCATTTTATATGCCGGACGCCTTATGCGCAAAAAAAGCAGCCGATTATCTAAGAGGCATAATAAGCAAAAACGATTCTATAGGTTCATCCGTAGAATGTATAATAAACGGTATACCGGCAGGGATAGGCGAACCGGTTTTTGACAAACTTGATGCTCTTATAGCTCATGCGGTAATGTCAATAGGTGCCGTAAAAGGAGTCGAAATCGGCGACGGTATCTCTGTGGCAGAGCATCTTGGTTCAGAAAATAATGATAATTACAAGATGTCAGACGGAAAAGTTAAAAAGCTTTCCAACCATGCAGGTGGAATACTTGGCGGAATCAGTGACGGCTCGGAAATTATAGTCCGTACTTCATTTAAGCCTACACCATCTATATTTAAGGAACAGCAAACAGTTACAAACAACAATCAGGACACTATTCTCTCCATAAAAGGAAGACACGACCCTATAATCGGTCCCAGAGCTGTCGTAGTTGTCGAAGCTATGTGCGCTATCACTCTTCTCGACCTTATGCTTCAAAACATGGGTTCAAAACTTGAAAATATCAAGAAAATATATAATTGATGTAATTATAATTGACTAAAAAAATCAGGCAGGCATTATACGGTTAGAAGTGCATAATGCCTGCTTGATTTTTCTCTGCAATTTCCTGCTTATGATTTTGCACGCGGATGTGCCTTATCATATTCCTGTTTTAATTTACTTTGACGGCTTTTTAGGTATATCTGTGTTGTCGATATATCAGAATGTCCAAGCATCTCCTGAACAGCCTTTAAATCCGCTCCGTTGTTAACAAGATGAGATGCGAAGGAATGTCTGATCATATGTGGCGTGATATCCTTATCAATTCCGGCTTTTCCGGCATAAAACTTTATAAGTTTCCAAAAGCCCTGTCTGGTCATCTTCTCGCCTTTTAAATTTGTAAAAAGCAGATTACTGTCTTTACACATATCCGGTCTTGCTTTTTTAATATAATTTTCAAGTGCAGATTTTGCGGCGTTTTCAATCGGTATCACTCTTTCTTTGTTACTATCTTTACACAAGATATAATTTAAAGTAAGATTCACATCTTCAAGTTTTATAGATATAAGTTCAGAAACTCTAAGTCCTGTAGCATATAAAAGCTCAAGCATAGCTTTATCTCTTATTTCTTTATTATTCTTGTCAGACGGTTGTTCCAACAAAAGATTTATCTCCTCAATAGATAAAACATCAGGAATCTTTTTATCTATCCTTGGAGCCTTTAGCTGGTCAGTACAGTCTTCGTTTATAACTTTATTTTTAAACAAATACATAAAGAAAGATTTTATACTTGCCACATTTCTGGATATAGTAGCAGAAGACATCCCCTGTTTGTTTAAAGAACTGATATATGTACTCAAGTCAGTCGAGTTCACATCATGTACATCTTCAATCCCGTTTTTATTAAAATATTTGCACATTTTCAGTAAATCTCTTTTGTAGGATGCAATAGTATTTCTGCTGGATCTTTTTACTTCGCTTAAGTAATTTATATATTTATCAACGTATTCTCCCATGTGTATTCCCCTTATCATCCAGATGTAAGACTTAAGTCCATGATGCAAAAAGCAAAAAAAATATGTAAAATTCAGCCTACAGATATGATTTTAAATTCTAATTAACATAAAATCAAGTATATTTTTTTCTGTAAACCATTGTATGATCAATGTTATTCTTACAATACTACAAAATAGAGAACACAAAAGCTTTTTTTTACTACATATTGACCTTTCAGCTCAAAAAAATTCTTAAAAAATTTTCTTCCAAAAGCACTCCACATATGGTTAACATAACAATAATCGAAATAAATTGTACTTTGTTTTTATTAAAGACACGCCCCATATAAAATTTATAAATTAAATCTATACACATAAAGTATATTATATAATGTGGCAATATACTTATAATAAATATTCCTGCATAGTATATTCCTCCGCAATTTGCCTGAACAGACATCAGCGTTCCATATAACACACCTAACAAAGCAATTATTGCACGATATAAAAAATCCGGCTTTATGAATTTCATAAGAATTATTATTAATAATACCTGTTTAATTCTTTTTAAAAAAAGTATTAAACAGGATGAAACTATCGGAAGCGATAAAGTTCTTTTAATATCTTCAATAGTAAATATCAGATAATCAAACGAATAACCTCTTTTTATTATTACATTAATAATCAAACTTGAAAAAAAAATAGAAGCTATAGCTATAAGCAATTCACTATAGTTATGAACCTTAACCGGACCTGACATAACAATCACCCCACAAAAAAATAGAAAACAATCCGTTCTCTATTTTTTATGTTATATGTTATTTAATTATTCCACCGGATTTCATTTCTCTGTATGCAAATATCGCTGCTATAGTTTTACTGTCAACTATTATACCCTCATAAATCATATTAATCGCCTCAGTAACAGGAACATACAAAAGTTCTATAAACTCATTTTCGTCAAAATGTTTTTTCCCTTTTATAAGATCAGTTCCTATAAAAACATCCGTTGTTTCATCAAATGTTCCAATTGATGATACAAGTTTTGTAACATGATAAACCTTCTGAGGAATAAAACCTGTCTCCTCTTCCGCTTCACGAAGTGCACAAATCTTACCCTCTTCGTCAGGATAGTTAAATGCTCCGGCCGGTATCTCCACGCTCAATCCATCGATAGAATTTCTGTACTGTCTGACCAGATATGTATATTCTTTTTCATCTACAAGTAATATTCCGGCACCGCCGCCTTTTTTATGTTTTATAAAATCATACTCTACAACTCTGCCATCCGGAGTTTCAAGATAATCCTTATATAGCTTTACTATCTTTGATTCACATAAAAGCTCAAGTTTTTTTCTTTTAAATTCATTCATAATCCCGTCCTCCAAGAATTAATTTAATACATAAAGGGTGTGAAAAAATCCACACCCTTTAATCTTGTTATTTTGCAAAATCGGTAACTCTTGATTCTCTGATAAGGTTTACTTTGATCTGTCCTGGATATTCAAGTTCATCTTCAATCTTCTTGGATATATCCCTTGCAAGTAAAACCATATCCTCATCAGTCACCTGATCCGGAACTACCATAACACGAATTTCTCTACCTGCCTGAATAGCAAAAGTCTTTTCAACACCCTTAAATCCGTTAGCAATCTCTTCCAACGAAGTAAGACGTGTAGTATAAGTTTCCAACGTTTCTCTTCTTGCACCCGGTCTTGCAGCCGATATGGTATCGGCAGCCTGAACTATGCAAGCAATTAAACTCTGAGGTTCAACATCCCCATGATGCGCCTCAACCGCATTAATAACAATTGCTGATTCTTTATATTTCTTACATAAATCCACACCAATTGTTACATGCGAGCCTTCCATTTCATGATCAATTGATTTACCTATATCATGCAGTATACCTGCACGTTTAGCAAGACGAACATCTTCACCCAATTCGCCCGCTAACAAACCGGACAAAAGTCCAACCTCTATGGAGTGTTTTAAAGCATTTTGTCCATAGCTTGTTCTGAATTTCATTCTACCTAATAATTTAATTAATTCAGGATGAATTCCATGAACACCAACCTCAAGGGCTGCTGCTTCTCCTTCTTCCCTCATCATGGTCTCAACTT
>ODAI014353833.1_pt1 | contig 29327 bp, 27 predicted proteins | sample 1539321 | NCBI WGS metagenome assembly ODAI01 (sample SAMN02144231, study PRJEB22623) | gut metagenome | biome: sheep rumen | host: Ovis aries | place: New Zealand
AGATAACCGAACCTGAACAAACTGAAAAAATGTCCAAGTCACGCCCCCCCCTACCGAAACGCCAAAACATCTACCACGCCCGCCGTTTTTCCTGCTAAAGTAGGAATTTTATTTTGTTCGATTTCCTTTTTTTCTGTTTGTGGTGCGTGACACAATTCGCAGATTGCTTTTATTGTTTCCACCGCCTTTTGATAATGGCTTTTTATGATCTACTTCTCGTGGGTCGCCAACTTTCAGCCCCATTTTCCGCCTTGCCTTGTTTCTTGCCGATCTGTTTTTTCGTTGTTCGGGCTTTCCTTGATATTCTTTGTACTCTTTTTTATAATTTCTCTTTGCCATTTTATACCTCCGACAAACAAAAAACCGCCTGTTACACATCAAGCGGCTTTTATCACGGTGTCGCCCGAACGGGCAGGAAAGGTGTTCACCGCTGATATTATTTTAATCTCTTACATGGAAATTGTCAATCATAATTCGCCCATATCTGCACGGCGCATTATTTCTCCCATGTCATATTCCTTTTCTAAGCTCCTAACAGTCGCCTCAAACGCTTTTAACTGTCTTTCCAGTGTCAGCATAAGAGACAAACCGCAGTCGCCGTCCTGAGCCTATAAAAGTTCCAAAAGTTCCACAAGAGGCATTCTATTTACAAGCCTGTTCAAATAGTCGCTTGTTTCATTAAACTTTCTTGCATATTCCTTTATGTTTTCGCTTATTGTATTTTTTTTATTTTCAGTCATAATAATACCACCTTTCAATTTGTGCCCTTGTTATTTGATAAAATTTGCCCCTTTTTTGAAGTCATTAATTTGTGCTTAGATTTATATAAAAATATCGCCATTCCTTTTTATTCGGTTTGTATTGTAATAAAAACAGTCAATATACAAACTGCCGCACATATCGGCGGCGGTTTGAACTCAAAGAACCATTGAACTGTTACAAGTGACATACTACCCGAATTTAATTATAGCATCGTCGGAAAGATCTTTCAACCACCTTGTAAATATTTAGCCTCAAATGCTCTTAGTGCTTCCGTGTGAAGATTGCGAACATAGCCGTAATTATATTTTAGTTCGGCGGCGATCTGAGCAAGTGTTTTTTTCTCAATGTGCTTTGCAAATAAAATAATAGTATATTTTTCATTGCCTAAGTTTTCTAATTGGTCCGTTACCTTGCAAGCAAGGGCTTTATATTCTCCCTCACAATGTTCTATTCGGTCTTTATCGCCTATCCTGTGTGCTCTTATGACATTATTTCGATAGGTGGAGACCTGTTGTAAATATTCTGTTGCAGTCATTTAACAACCTCCTGTATGCGATACTTGTTGTCTCAAATCGTCTAATAGTGCGCCGCCGCCGTGTTCCGTCATAGACACTCTAAAAAGTGCCGCCGCCTCTGTACTGCTTGTAAATGTACGCTTATATTCTGCAAGTGTTGTGTGTCTGTATATACAATCATCATAGGCTTGTATATCCCTAAACCGTCTTAAATAGCTTAAGGCGATTTTTCTTTTGCGATCTACTTGCTGAACGGTCAAATTAAGTTTTTGCCCGATTTCCGCCGTTGATAAATTCTTTTTGTAGTATAGCCATATAATTTCATATCCCGAGGGCAAAGTTTGTAAGTGTTGCAGATGTCGCCTGCATATATCCCATATTCGCTCATTGTCTACTTGCTTTATAACATCATCTTCAAAGCTGTCACCTGCGGCTATGGTATCGCCAAGAGTGTTGCTGTCCGTCTCATCAGATAACGGCATATCAAGCGAAACAACGGATTTTTGAACTTTAGCTCGTTTTATTTGCTCAATTTTGCTTGCCGGAACATTTAAAAATACTGCTATTTGATTATCTGTAAGCCCCTGCGCCGTTGCTTTTTCATATTGAGCTATTAAACTAAGCGTATTAGCGGAAACCTTAACGGCGGCGGTTTTATAGCTATATCGGGGAAACATATTTTTTAACGCCTCCCCGAAATATGAAATAAATTTTATACCCTGCGAACCGTCAAATTTTTCAACACATTCACAAAGTGTAATATAGCTTTCTTGTTTTAAATCTTCAAATTGTCGATTATTTGAGCCAAAGGCTTTGCAGATCGCAATATTTATAAAGCTCTCATTTTGGAAGTATAAGGTTTCAAGGTGTATTTTGGGTAATATGCCTTGTTGTATCAGCTCAACCAATTTTTCATTGGTCAACTGCATTCTTTATCCCTCCGACATAATTTTTTTGCTTTTTTCGACGGTTTATCGACGGTTTAAGCGGTAATTATTGCCCTCGCCTGAGTTTATGTTTATAATAAAATTGCCGCACCGTTCTACAATTCGACTTCCTAGCGCCTCATCAATTTTTAAAACATCATCAATAGCACGCTCGCTTGAAATGATAGTGACAAGATTATTGATATATCTGTAATTTAATATATCAAGTGCTATGTCTATTTCTGCCGATGTGGGCAGCGGCACATTGCCCGTTTTATCTTTACCATGCTTAAAAAAATCATCAATGTAGAGTACATCAACATTTTTGTACCTGTCAAGCAACTTGCTATGTTCTTCATTTTCGTTTACTGAGCCCCTAAGCGGTTTTACTTCGTTTAACCATTGCATATAAGCTAATGATTTACGCTTTTTAAAAAGCAGTTTGCCGCATATTGCAGTACAAATGTGAGTTTTGCCGCTTCCTGATTGACCGCCAATATAAAACCAGTTTCCAGAGGTATCAAGGAATTCTAAAGCTGTTTCTTTAATGCCTTTTTGCAGTTCGTTGGTGACATTAAAATTATCGAAAGTAAGTTGTTTGACAACGCCGCTCAATCCGCTTTCTTCAAGCCTTATCATAGATCGCCGTACGTTCTGACAAGTGCAAATCCGAGCGGTCGGAGTATAACTATTTTCCGCATAGTAATATATTGAACCTGTGTTTTTACAAACCTTGCAATTTATTCCAAACCGTGAATTTATGTCAGGACCGTCGATGGTAAAAAATTTATTCTGTTTTTTATCCAAATGTTGTGCCATATTTATATTGCGGTTTTTTGCTATCCTCTCCATTGTTTCTTGCGCAAGTGTTTTTAAGTCCGTCATTTTGTGTCTGTCCTCCCTGTTGGTTGTTTCGCCTCTCCCATGTTCTTATTGCGGCTTTCCAGTCTTTCATTGCCTTGCTCCCAACTTTCCAACCTACCGCAGAATAATAATCAATAAATGCCTGTGGGTCAATATTGTTGTTCCGTTCAAGGCAATAAGCATGTACTTGTTCAAAAGAGGGCGGAATAAATTTTTTTGATTTTGATATAGCGGTCGGCTTGTCCGACATTATATTATTGTTATCATTGTTTACATTGTTATCATTGTTTATATTGTTGTTAGTTGTTATCGGCTTGTTATCAGCTTGTTGTTGGCTTGTTATCAGCTTGTTATTTTGCTTGTTATCTGAAAATGCTTTATCTTGATAAAACTGCCAATTTACAATAGTTATAAGCCTATTCCTGTTTGTTGATTTGCTTGTCAAAAAACCAAGTTTTTCAAATCTTTCAAGCGCAGTTCTTACTTTTTGGCTTGTTATGTCTTTGCACTTGCAATTTTCCACTATGCTTTTAAGTGAGGTTATAAACTGCCCAGCCTGCACCTCGTACAATTCGCCGCCGAACTCCCATTTTTTGGGCTTGTGGTTAGCCATGCAAAGCAGGGTTATAAATATTACTCTTTGTTCGGGTGTACTGCAACACCAAATGGGCTTGTCTATCAGATCACGCCAAAGGCATATCCAACCGCCGCCCACGCCGCCGCATTCCGCCATATATTATCACCCCCCTATACCGCAGGACTGCCCGAAAGGCGGCGGCACAAATCATCAAGATTAATAAATACTTTACGCCCGCTTTTGTAATAAAGTACCTCATTGTTTAAGTACATATTGCGCACAGCCCAAAAGCTCAATCCAGTAAGTGCCGCCGCCTGTTTCATTGTTACCATACGGGGAATATTTGTATTTTCCTGCATATATTACACCCCCTTAACTCTCGCATAAAAGCTCACGAACTTCAACATCAAGCACTTTTGCGATCTTCCCGATCGTTTCGGGACTACAACCCTTGCCCGACTTCACGCCTGACACAGTCGCTCTGGATAAGCCAGTTTTTTCGGCTATTTCCTTAATGCTGACTTCTTTATCAGCAAGTAAACAAATAAATTTAAGTCTATCAATTCTCATCAATATCGCCTCCTTTGTTTATGAACTTATGTTCAAGTATACTGTAATTATATTAAACAAATGTTCAAATGTCAAGATGTTATTTTATTTTTGTTTAAGTTTTTTTATATTTTTCTTTACTTTTGTTTGTGAATTTGTTATTATAATTATGAAAGGGAGGTTTAAAAATGGAGATAGGCGACAGTATAAGAATTTATAGAAAAAAAGCAGGGTTATCTCAAAAAGAATTAGCGCATTTATCAGGACTTTCGGAAACGGTAATCAATAATTACGAAAATGGCAGAAGAAAACCCAAACTTGAAACCATTGTAAAAATAGCTTCGGCATTACATACGGAAGTTTATTGCTTATTAGACCCCTGTGAAAAAAATATAAATGAGTTCATTTTTAATTTAAGTGAAACATACAAGGGATTTACGGCTTATTTAGCGGCGGCGGGATATAGTGTAACATACTATTCGCAAGATGTTTATGGCTCTGAGGATGAAATAATAAAAAAAGTATTTGAGCATGAATTAGATAGAAGTCAATTACAAAATATCTTTGAGGCACGGAATGATGATAATAAAACAATAGTAGCCGTAAATAGCGGTTATGAGTTGACAAAGGATAACCAGACAATTAGGATTTCCGCGGAGGAATTTACAAGACTGGCAATAGAATTTAAAGACTATTTAGATTTTAGGGTACAAAGATACTTTGATAATGACTAAAAAGGGGCGTTTATATGGCAGGCATACACAAAAGAGGCGATAGTTATAAAATATCGGTATCTATGGGCTTTGATGATGAGGGTAAAAGAATATTTAAAACTACCACATACATACCCAAATCAACAGGCAAAAAGGCTATTGAAAAAGAGGTCCGACAGTTCGCCGATGAATATGAAAAGCGTGTAAAAGAGGGGTTGTATTTAGAGGGCGACGAAATAAAATTCAATGCCTTTGTAAAGTTGTGGGCGGATAACTGGGCGGTGGATCATCTGACAATTTCCACCGTCGAAGGTTATTTAGATATACTGAAAAAGAGAGTGCAACCACACATTGGCAGTATAATTTTAGCCAAAATAAAGCCCCTGCACATAGAGAATATTTATAGGAGTATGAAAACCAATGGCAATGCACCTGCGACCATTAAACGCACTCACGCCGTTATAAACAGCGTTTTTAAATACGCTTACCGTATGGAAATCATCAAAGATAATCCTTGTAGCCGTGTTCAAATTCCGAAAGCCGAAACAGATACAAGCCTACATTATTTCACTTTAGAACAGGCTAAAACCTTTTTAAAGGCTCTGGAAAAGGAATATACATACAAATACAAAGGACATCAAAGAACCGATGACACGGGCAAAATATACCATGTGGGCGAATATGAGGAAAAGCACAGTATTCCTTTTCAATGGCGGGTATTCTTTAACCTTTCATTGTTCGGCGGTTTCCGTAAGTCTGAGCTTGTCGCCCTTACATGGGAAGATATAGACTATAAACACGGTACAATCTCAATAAACAAAGCTATTGCAAAAGTAAAAGGCGGTCAGATCGTCAAGGAAACAAAGACCAAAGCAGGAAACAGGGAAATAAAACTACCTGATTTTTGTATGCAGTTACTTAGAGAGTGGCAGAACCGACAAATGATGTTATGTTTTAATTTAGGCACACAATGGAAAGCGGAACGAGGCAAGACCGCCGCCAAAAACAATGTTTTTATACAGCTTGATAACGGCTTACCTATGCACATAGATACACCGACACACAAATTTAAAGAAATATTGCAGACATATAACGATAGTTGCACAAACGAGGCGGATAAACTGCCATTGATACGCCTGCACGACCTCCGACACACATCGGCGACATTGTTATTGTCCAGAGGAACGGACATTGAAACTGTATCAAATAGATTAGGTCATGCAAAAGCAAGTGTTACGCTTGACATTTACGGCCACGCCCTTAAAGAAATGGACGAGGCGGCGGCGAATACTTTAAATTCCATGTTCGGATAAAATCAAAAAATTATTCAAGTGTTACCAAAGTGTTACCATTTCACAAAAAAAGCACCTTTTTCGAGGTGCTTTTAAATATATTCAAATAGCACAAAAGCCGCTTATTCAGCGGCTTTTAAACTTGAAGCTGATAACGGGAGTCGAACCCGTGACCTCAGCACTACCAATTTACAGCCTGAATTTGATTGGTAAAGTCCTTGTGTGTGAAAGTGGCTTAAACAGCGGGTTTTTCATATGTTGTTTAAATGTGGATTGTGTGCAAATTTAAGAAAATGACGCTGTTTTTTTGACAATGGACACTCTGTGGACACTTTGAGGACACTATATGATTTCTCAATTATACAATTTTGGTTACATTTTTTTGTTCCAGTGTTCCAGTAAAATTAAGAAATTATGTAAAGTAGATGCAGATTATTAAAATTCTAATTTTATATAAATATATATTTTGTTGGAACACTGGAACACCATTAACTACATATCAGTATTCGTTTTAGGTTCATAGTTAAAATCAATAGAATTATACTTAATATTAAATTGCTTTAAAATTGATATTTCGTTACACACCAGTTCTGCCTTATCAAATGTTATTATTATTTCTTCATTTGTTTCATTAGGGGTTAGAGTAAAGCTAAACACAAAAGTATTGTAAATGTCAAAATAATCACTTTTTTCATTGAAAATTATTTCTTTTGTTGTAGTTGTTTTTAACATACTTGGTGAAAGTACCTTTAGCATAGAATCGGCTATTTGAAAAAAATTTACTTTTGAAAACAAGAATCTTCCAATCGAATTTATTACTAACCTAACCCTGAGATCAAATGAATTTTGCAAATAATTACAAAAGCCATCAAAAAGAATACTATGAATATCTGGTGGGGAGTACATATCCAGCGTTGTTAAGAAATAATTGCAAATATAGTTTATACTATTTATATCATCTAAATTTAATATCTGTATAATATTATTATAAATTAATCCCATCAACTTTGATAGTGCTTTATAGTCATCGATTCTATCTTCAAGTATGAAACGTGTAATTTGTACTCTATTTACGGTTTCATACTGCCTTTTTATCAGTAAGGATGAATTTCCTTCTTTATAATCGATACTGCAAAGGTTTAGCCTTGCATTTATTGTATTGGGATCATCAGTCCCTAAATAATATCCATATTCTTTTTTAAACCCCTTACCTCTTACATTATTATCTTCATTTCTGGGCAATGTTTCATATAATATTGCTATAATGAAATATGCTGAAAACGGTGGCTTCAAATCCGATCCAGCAATTTCTTTATGAATTTTACAATACCAATCGAAACGTTTTTCTATAAATTCATTTATTCTGGTTCTATATGCTCTTTCACCAATATTAAGTAAAGGACAAATTATTTTTTTATACTTTGTGAAAAAATCTTTGAAGTCTTCTATATTGTTTATAATAGTATCCTCTTCTTCAATTGAAAATCTATCAAAATTGAGTAAGTGTTTTCTTTTTTCACAGTATTCTTCGGTTTTTTTTATGACATTTTGCTCTCCCGTTTTTTGACATATAAATTCATATTCAATTAATTTTAAATAAAAATAATTAAGTATGTTGTCAGTGAGCATTTTCTTTTGGTCATTTAATTTTGAGTATGAGAAATTTAAAAATTTATTACAGAAATGAAACATTCTTTCCATATTATAGTAATCATCATGGATGAATAGTATAAAGTACCTTTCTTCCATGAGATTAATAAATTTAATTATGTCTTTTCTTATAGAATACATGCTGTTTTCTTGCATAACATCTTCTTTTTGCAGCTCAAGCTGAAGATAATGGAATAAGTCACCATTTTTGTTATTAATATCTGTATACATAGAAACTGGGACGTTTTCCATACTTTTATGATCAAATAAACTTTTGAGATATAAAATATTAAAGTTTCTTGTAAATGAAAAAAGTAAGTATTTTAGTTTGAGCTTTTGAATTACCTGATTTCTAAATTGACCAAATAAAACAGAAAATTCAGACTCCATAGCTTCAACAAGAGTTCTGATTTGTTTTTCAGAAACATAACCATCAAATTTTTCTATTTCGTTTATTAAATCTGCCTCATTATATGTGATTTTGTGGTCGTTGTCATTTTTTTTAGAATATGTGCTCATCCCCATGGCATATTTACTGTATGTATTTTTAAGGTACAATTCACCTAAACAGTATTTTTCTATAAACCATCGTTCTGTAATAACAATATCTTTTTCTCTATCATAAATTTCAGATCCATAATATTTTTGAAAATCAGCTTTGTTGTTATTGGAGTTGGTATTCATTTTTTCTATTATCTTTATCAGTTCAAATGATAAAGATTTGCCATTGTGTTTATTCATTAATAGAGAATTGTTTTTCTCATATTTAATGATTTCATCAACTAAAGTAAGGTAATCTTGACTATTGTTATTGTCAAATAATTCCTTTAATTGAGATTCGATTTCATCTATTTGGGTCAGTAATGAACTAATTGATTTCTCATCGTAGTTATACTTCAAAAGAATTTCTTTGATCAATTCAGTTTTATTTAGATGAGGTCCTGTTTCAAGAGTATTTCCATGAATAATATATGAAAACATTTTTCTACCACCTTGTGTGCAAATACTTTATTATATACCTATATTATATCAATTAATTTCCTATTTGTATATAGATTTTTTAATATACTAATATATATACTTATATAATATACTAATATATAATCATTATTTAAGTATATTAATATAATTAAATACTATTTATAACAAGTATCCGATATTATGGGACATTAATGCTACAGCACTGCAAAACCCTATATATTGAATATCATGAAACTCTATTTCAGAGATTTACACACAACATTCAATAGTATAGGATCAGCAGTACAGACTCATTCTCATCATAGTATTTCTTAAAATTACTATTGATTTTATCAATAAAACCATTTATCATACCATCACTTAAATCAAGTCTGCTGCCATAAATACTTACTGTATTAAGTGCAAAATGCACGTGATATGTATCTGTGTTTTCGTGAAGAGCATAAGCTATTTGAATCCCCTTAAAATAACCCAATGTTTTTTCAAATATTTTTATAAATTTTTTCTTTGTAATTTTTTGAAATATCTCATTGCCAACATATAAGCAAAAATGCTTTATTTGATAGCTATTCTGTTTTTTATACAGCTCCTTGACCTTTCCCATTTCTGATGCTATTAGTGAGGGCTCATTTTCTATAAGATAAATACCACCTGATATATCTAATTCCGATCTCTTGTCCTTGTTCATGATATAATTTATCACTCTGCCAACATCCCCAGAATTTTGATAATTTTTTTGCTTATTGTAGCTATTTTTTGTATTTACTGGCTTTTTTAAAAAAACAGTTTCCATATTTTATATATCACCTCTTGTTCTTTTGATGTATGTATACAGTATAGACTGACTTTTTTTATGCTATAATTGAGTTCCTCTAATATAGGAAGCAGGGCTGTTTTTGAAACTACTTCATTGTTGCTGAATAATACCATACGAGCATACTCTGACACTGACATAGCGTTTTCATATGCTTGAGTTTTTATATGCTTTTTTTGTTCATTGCTTACAGGAACATTGATTTTCTTTGAAAACTTTTTGTTATAGCATCGATAGCTATTCAAGCTATCTTTACATAATAAATCGTTAAGAACTGTCAAATGCTTAATTACACTATAATTATCATCATAAATATTATTACTGTAGATCAACTCAGTTAGTTCTTTGATATAAGGCTCCAATTCGGATTTTTTAATGGATGCATTACTTGTTATTGTAATACAGTTCCTGATGTATTCAGCTTTGGATAAATTATATCTCGTAGCTAACTCATTCATTTTTTTATTCTGCTTTTTCGTAAGCTTAACAGTTATACTGCTGCTTAAGTTACACATAATTTTCACCTCCGGTATGAAATGGCATGAAAAGGCACAATATATGCTCACTAAAAAGGGCAGTAATAACTCTGCCCAGTAAGATCAATTTATATAAATGCTGTTTTCTATATATGTTACCAAATCATCTTTTTTGATTTTAAATCTGTTGTTTCCCAGCCTAACAGCAGGTAGTTCACCATTATGTATCAATTTAAATATAGTTCCTTTACCTATCTTCAATATAGACTGAGCTTCCTTTCTTGTAAGAATGTCTGGAAGATTTGAATAATTATTTCTATACATAAAAATCACACTCCCTATTTATTGTTATGTAACATATGTAATAAATTTTTATTTTAAGAAAATGTTATAAAAATCAGTTCGTATTTTTCCATATCGTCTATTGTGGTTCTGGAACGTAATAATACAAAGAAATTTTATTAAAAAATAATTTTGTAAATCGAAATGACAATCAAAACATATGATTTGACCCGTTCCAATGTTCCAATAGTTTTAAACTTTATACATAGTAAGGGTGTTCCAATGTTCCAATAGTTTTTTACTTTTATAGTAATGAACGTAATTACCTAAATTAAAAACATATACTATTATTTTGACAATAATCTATACGCTTAAGTATACTTTGTCAAACACACTAAAACCAGCCAATTTTGTATTCGTTAAGTCTTTCTTTCCAAAAACGAATATGTTTAAAAACAGGCTGGATTTTTACGAACAGGGAGGTGATAAAAATGGGCAGCAGGACTTACTATTATGCAAGGGTATCTTCTACAGAGCAAAATCTTACTCGTCAGTTAGAGGCTTTTAAGGCTTTGGGTGCCACTGATAGAGAAATAATAACTGACAAAGCAAGTGGGAAGGATTTGGAGAGAGCTGGTTATCAAGCTTTAAAATCTACAATCCTAAGGGCTGGAGATACTTTGGTCATCAAAAGCCTTGATAGGCTGTCAAGAAACAAAGCCGACATTAAATGCGAGCTGGAATATTTCAAAAAACAAGGTATAAGGCTGAGGGTGATCGACTTACCCACAACAATGATCGAGTTACCCCAAGAGCAGGATTGGATCTTCGATATGATAAACAACATTCTTATCGAGGTTTTAAGCTCTATAGCTGAACAGGAACGTCTTACAATAAGGCAGCGTCAACGTGAAGGTATAGAGGCTGCCAAGAAACAAGGCAAGCACTTTGGACGTATGTCTACTCCATATCCTGCTAATTGGGATATTAACTATCATTTATGGAAGGACGGTGGAATAACTGCAAATGAATTTATGAAAAGATGTGATCTCAAAAGAACGACGTTTTATAAGTTAGTGAAGAACTATAAGCAAAAGGAGGACTAAAAATGAATGAAGTAATTGTATGCAACAACTGTGGAGAGGTACTTTCTCCCGATGAAATACATGAGTTTGATGGTGAATACTACTGCTTAAACTGCTTAGAGGATATGACCTTTGTATGTGATTGCTGTGGTAACAGGGAATACAATGATGATGAGGTAACAGATGGAAATATAAGTATCTGCCAGAGCTGCTATGACAACGATTATTATCGTTGCGAAGCCTGCAATCGCCTTGTTTACAGGGATGATGTTTATTATCTTAACGATAACGATGATGATCCCTACTGCTATGACTGTTACAGCGAGAGAGCTGGAAGAACAATTCGTGAATACAGCTATAAGCCATCTCCCATTTTCTATGGTACAGGTACAAGATTCTTGGGTGTTGAGCTTGAAGTTGATGAGGGTGGTCACAGCAACAGCAATGCAAAGGAAATACTGGGTATTGCAAATGACATTGAGGACAGAATGTACATAAAATCTGACGGTTCAATAAATGACGGCTTTGAAATGGTCACACATCCCATGTCACTGCAATACCACAAAGAAGAAATGCCTTGGATAGATATAATGGAAAGGCTCATTGATATGGGCTATTTAAGCCACAAAACTTCTACCTGTGGACTTCATGTTCATGTAAACAGGAGTTCTTTGGGCGATACAAGTGAGGAACAGGAAAATGCTGTTGCAAGGATATTGTATTTTGTTGAACACCACTGGGAAGAAATGCTTAGGTTTTCAAGACGTACAGAGAGTGCTATGCAGAGATGGGCAGCCAGATACGGTGCCAAAGAAAATCCCAAAGCACATATTGATGATGCAAAGAAGGATTACAGCAGGTACAGATGTATCAACATCCAGAATTATTATACAATCGAATTCAGGCTTTTCAGAGGCACTCTGAAATATACCACATTTATAGCCACATTACAGTTAGTCAACGAGATCTGTAATGTGGCTGTTTCTATGTCTGATGATGCCATGACCAGCCTTACATGGGAAAAGTTCATAGACGGTATAGACAAGAACGAAAACAAGGAACTTATTGACTATTTAGGTGAAAGACGCTTATACAACGGATTGGAGGAATGATTATGTGCTGTCTTTTTGGTCTTATTGATTATGCTCAGTGTTTGAGTGTAAAACGTAAAGAGAAAATTATAAAAATACTTTCAAGAGAAAGTGAAGCAAGAGGTACCCATGCTACAGGTGTTTCTTATCTTACAGGGGATAAAATGACGATATTCAAACGTCCCAAAGCTGCTCATTCTATGCACTTCAAGTTTGATTCCAACCCACAGGTCATAATGGGTCATTGCAGGTTTACAACTCAGGGTACGGAGAAGAAAAATGAAAACAATCATCCGTTTTATTCTCAAAAACTTGGCTTTTCTCTGGCACACAACGGAGTTTTGTACAATGATGTGCTGCTCAGAAGAGAAGAAAACCTGCCCAAACCTGATATAGAAACTGACAGCTATATTGCTGTACAGCTTATAGAAAAGAAAAACATCCTCAATTTTGACAGTATCAAGTTCATGGCTGAAAAGGTTGAGGGTTCTTTTTGCTTTACAGTGCTTGACAAGCAGAACAATATCTATCTTGTTAAAGGGGACAACCCTCTTGCTATCGTGGATGCAGGGGGTTATTATATATACGCTTCTACAGAAACTATACTTGCTGCTGCTCTCAAAAAATTAGGTATATACCATTTTGAACAGATAAGGATCACAGAGGGTGAAATAATGCGTATAGACAGAAATGGAAAACGTATTAAGGACACCTTTGATATATCCGACCATTTCTATGGCACTCCCTATATGTATAGTTGGGGAAGAGGCAGCTATCATAATTATTATGGGAATTGGCTAAACAAAAGAAAAAAAGAAGAGGACGACCTCATCAAGCAGTATACACGAGACCTTATTGATTATGCTGCTATGGTTGGTATTGATGAGGATACTATCCTTAACTTAATTAATGACGGTTACAGCCTTGACGAGATCGAAAGCATGATCTATGATGCTGAATTCTATTATGAAATGGAGGGATTTGACGATGCAATTAATGAAATATGATGAGTTCAAAAATAAGCTTGTGGAGGGAATAAGAAAACTTGTCCCTACTAAATTTAAGCACTACAGCATTGAACTGCACAGTATCAGAAAAGTAAACAAGGCATATGATGGTATCTGTATGCATGATAAAAATGCAGAAAAATCTGTTTCTCCTGTAATATATGCAGAGGAACTATATGACGATTATATGTTGTGTGGAGATTTTGATAAAGTTGTCAAAACAGCTACAGATCTGTTGGTAAACCACTACATATCAACAGATGCCATAGACCTTGATAACTCAGAAGATAATATTATCCTTACACTTATGAATTATGAGAATAACAATGAACAGCTTAAGGAGCTTTTCCATATTAAATATCACGATATGGCAATAGTGTTCAGATGGGTAATGAAAAGGGATGAAAACGGCATTCTTGGCTGCCTTGTGACCAATAAAATGGCTGAAGCATTTGGCTTTGATATAGATGAACTCTACCTCAAAGCCATGGAGAACACAAAAAGGCTTATGCCCGTAAGCATTAAACCTCTTAACGACGAAATCAAAGATATAATACCTACAGCAGAAAATGAACCAGTTCCCGTCTTGCTTCTGACCAATAAATATCACATGGATGGTGCAGCATATATTTTATACCTTGATTTGCTAAAAGCAATAAAGGCTGTGATCGACTCAAATTATTATGTTGTCCCTGCTTCTGTTGATGAAGTGCTTATCATACCCACAAAATATATGGATGTTGATGACGTTGAACGTGTGCTTTCTGCTATAAACAGTAAAAAAAGTTCTTCTAAAGAAATACTCAGTTGTAATGTCTACTTGTTCGATAAGTTTTTGAAAAAGGTGTGACAAATGTTTAAAGTGACCTATTGAGTTAAAGATTAATAGGTCACTTTATATCTAATCATTGTAATATTTGCCACAATATGATATAATTATAGATATTTAAAGAGAAGCTATTTTTTTTGAAGGATGTGTTAAATATGACAGCAGCTGAACAAAGAGAGGCAGCAAGAAAATTTATAATTAAGTGGCAAAATAAGGGTAAAGAAGATGAAGATGATCGTTCTTTTTGGCTTGATATTTTCCAAAGAATACTTGGTGTTGAAGATGCCACAGATAGAATGGAGTTTCAGAAAAAGGTTTTAGTCAAGGGTAATACGAAGAGAATAGATGTGTATATACCTGAAACAAAAGTACTTATCGAACAAAAAGGTTTAGGAAAGCATTTAGATAAAAAATTTCATAATTCTGGAGATATAGATTTAACTCCTTATGATCAAGCAAAACGATATGACAACAACTTACCACATGATGAAAAAGCAAGATGGATTGTCACATCAAACTTCTCTGAAATCTGGATCTACGACATGAATAAAAGGGATCCTGAAGCAGAAGTTGTAAAAATAAATGTTTCAAACCTACAAGATGAGTTCTATAGACTTGAGTTTCTTAAAAAGAAAGAAGTTGTAAAAATTTCTAAGGAAATGCAAGTATCTATAAAGGCAGGTGAAATTGTAGGTAAACTATATGACGAGCTCTACAATAGTTATGTTGAAAAGAATGAAGAAACTCTAAAAAGTTTAAATATCTTATGTGTTAGACTTGTTTTTTGCTTGTATGCAGAAGACGCTGGTTTATTCAAACGTAAGAAGATGTTTCATGATTATTTAATAGATATTGAGCCCAAACAAATGAGAAGTGCTTTAAGAAATCTATTTATAATTTTGGACACACCAATCAATCAAAGGGAAATGGATGAGGATCCGGAACTCTTGGATTTCCCATATGTAAATGGAGGATTATTTTCTGATGAAACTATAAAAATACCAAAGTTTACTGAAGAATTAAAAAATACTCTTTTACAAAGTGCTTCTGACAATTTTGATTGGAAACAAATCAGTCCTACTATATTTGGCGCAATATTTGAAAGTACACTTAATCCAGAAACTCGACGTTCTGGAGGAATGCATTATACATCAATAGAAAACATTCATAAAGTTATTGACCCTTTATTTTTGAATGAATTAAATGCTGAATTTGAAAGTATTAAAGTCAAGGAAAATGTTAATGGATCAAGGACAAAAGCTTTACAAAGATTCCAATTGAAACTTTCAAAATTAAAGTTTTTGGATCCTGCTTGTGGATCTGGTAATTTTTTAACAGAAAGCTATACATCTTTAAGAAAGCTAGAAAACAAAGTGTTAAAAGAATTGAATCAAGCTGTTGAGTCTGCACAGCTATCATTTACTGTTACAGAAAAAATAGATATTAAAGTCTCAATACAACAATTTTATGGAATCGAAGTTAATGACTTTGCTGTATCCGTAGCAAAAACTGCTCTTTGGATAGCTGAAGCTCAAATGCTATATGAAACTTTGTCGTTTATTGATATTAGTGATGAATTTCTACCACTTGATCCATATGAAAATATTAAAGAAGGAAATGCTTTGCGTATTGACTGGAATGATGTGGTTCCATTAACGGATTTAGATTATATAATGGGGAACCCTCCTTTTATTGGACAACCAAGAAGAACAGATTCACAATCAGACGATATGAATTTAATTTTTGGAAAGGGAAATGTTGAAACAAAACTTGATTATGTTAATTGCTGGTACAAAAAATCATTAGATTATATTAATGAAGGAATTAAAGGAAAAATAAAGGTAGCCTATGTTTCAACAAACTCTATTTGTCAGGGAGAATCCGTACCTACATTTTGGAAGTTAATGGTTGATAATGGAGCTGAAATTCAATTTGCCCATTCTACCTTCATTTGGGACAGCGAGGCTACTGATAAAGCCCAAGTTCATGTCGTTATTGTTGGATTTACTAATGCAATAATTAAAGCAGACAAAAAATTATATATAGGAAATAACGAGATAGTTACTGAACATATAAATGGGTATTTATATCCTGCTCCAGATATTTGGATCACCAATCGTACCAATATTCCACAAAATGATTTACCCAAAATGACTACAGGCAGTCCTCCAACTGACGATGGAGGCTTACTGTTGACCCAAGAAGAAAAAGATATATTAATAGACAAATATCCAATTTTGAAGAAATATATTCGACCTTTTATTGGTGCTAGAGAATTCCTTCATGATAAAATGAACCAATTATCAAGATATTGTTTATGGTTTGCTAATGGAAATCCTACTGACTATAAAAATATTAAAGAAATTCGTGAACGACTAGAAAAATGTAAAACCTTACGAGAAAGCAGCAAGGCTGATAGAATAAGGAAAATGGCTGATTTTCCTTATCTGTTTTGTCAAAATCGTCAACCAGATACAAATTATTTAGTAATACCACGTCATTCATCTCAAAACAGAAGATATATTCCTATGGGATATATGTCTCCTGAGATTATAGCTGGCGATGCATGTACCATAGTTCCTAATATATCAATATATCATTTTGGAGTTTTGAGTTCAAATGTTCATAATGCATGGATGAGAATAGTTTGCGGAAGATTGAAATCTGATTTTAGATATTCCCCTGCTATTTATAACAATTTTCCTTGGCCAATAATGACAAAGGAAAGTAAAGCTAATATTGAGCAAACAGCTCAAGGAATATTAGATGCAAGAAAACTGTATTTTGAATCATCATTGTCAGATTTGTATGATCCATTAACAATGCCTCCTGAGTTACAAAAGGCACATAAAAAGAATGATATTGCAGTTATGAAAGCTTATGGATTTAATATAAAGGAAATGTCAGAGGCAGATTGTGTTGCTGAACTTATGAAGATGTATCAAAAAATTATAGACAAAAAATAGCTAGTAAAAAGGGGAGAGTGACAAATGGCTGATATAAATATAAATGAGCTGTATATTAAAGAAATTGAAGATAGTCTAAAAAACGGACATGCTGCTGTACTTATTGGCTCTGGATTCAGCAAAAATGCTGAACCCATTGATAATATTCCAAAATCAGCTATGCTTGACTGGATAGGTTTATCTGAAATTTTTTGTAAAAAATTAGGAGAGACGAGTGAGTTTCAAGATCCATTGACTTTGGCTCAGGAATTTGAGGTAATGTATGGAAGACCTCAATTGGATAACTTGCTTAAAAACAATTTAGACGATAGTCAATATCTTCCATCAGAATTACATTACAGTCTTATGAGATTGCCTTGGACTGATGTGTTTACAACAAACTATGATTTGTTGCTAGAGAGAGCATGCAAGAAAATAACAGATCGAAAATACAGAGTTGTCGTTAATCAAGATGATTTATTATACTCATCTGGACAACCAAGAATCATAAAATTACATGGCTCGTTTCCTTCTGATAGACCCTTTATAATTACTGAAGAGGATTTTAGAAAATATCCTTATGATCATGCACCATTTGTAAATACAGTACAACAATCTTTGTTGGAAAATACGCTTGTGATTATAGGTTTTTCTGGGAATGATCCTAATTTTCTTAAATGGATTGGCTGGATACATGATAATTTAGGATTACAAAATTCTCCTAAGATGTATATTATAACATATAAAGCAGATTCAACAATTAAACTTAAGTCTTTAGCAGCAAAAAATATTGAAACAATAGTTATTAATGATATTGATGAATTTAAAACGGATAATTATAAGGACTCTTTATTAAAATTCCTGCTATATTTAGAAAAACGGTGTAATATTGATGACAATAATAGTAATGAGTGGCCGAATTATGGGTGCTATGTAAATGATTTTAGTGAAGGTAAGAAGTTAATTGTTGCTTTAACTGAGACTCATAAAAACTATCCTGGATGGCTTATGATTCCGTATAGTATACGAAGCAGAGTAACGATTATTTTAACAAATATTGAACACTTTTTCTTTATTGCAAAAGATAGTGATTGTGAATTTGAAATATGTTACGAATATTGTTGGCTATGCAAAAAGATGGGTATTCCCTTGCCATCAAATATTATAAATATATTTGAAAAAAATTTAGAAAATAATAAAAATAACGATAAAATTAATAAATCCATATACAAAGACATTCAAATGTACCTACTCTTTTCATATAGAATATATAATGATGAATGTAAATGGAATAATTTGTTTGAAGAATTAAGTTCTGATATATCACTTACTAACAACGATTTGCTGATAGCATTAAATTATGAAAAAACGATGTTTGATCTATATACACTAAATTGGCGAAATATAGAAAATGATATAGATCAAATGAACATAGATTCTTCACAAAATGAATGGGTGTTAAAAAAGTCTGGATTGCTTGCATTGTTGGGTAAATTTAGTGAAGCAGAGGATTTGTTAAGAGAAAGTATTTTTAATTTACGATATAATTCCTTAAATAATCAGGATCAAAGCAATAATGAGGCATATTCCTCTCTGGATAACTGTATGGTTGCTTTGTATAAATATATACATCAATCACACAAGATTTATGATGGTGATTTCAGTGCATTTATAGAAAATACTACTGTCAAAAAAGAAGATAAAGATGAAGAAAAAAATAAAGATAATGATAATTCATTCTCGTCAAATAATCAACTGGATTATAGGAAAATAAAAGATAGCTATTCTTGGCAAGCAGAGAATGAAAAATTGTTAAGTGACTTATTGCCAGAGTATGTTTATAAGCCTTCAAAAACAACGGTTCCAAATTTTGATATTGGTTTGTTTTCTGTTATTACAAGAATGTCTGAAGACTCGGCATTAACTAAAGCTTACATTTATAACTCATTTAGAGAAACAACAGGATATCCTTTTCGTATTTGCTCTTTAACAAGTAGCGAAGGAATTGTTGGTATGGGTAAAAGAATAATTAGAAATAATTTTGCACTATCATCATTATTTGTTTTATTAACTGCAAATAATAAATTTTTAAATGAAATTATAACACGCAAAGAACTTGCTAATTGCTCTCAATCAGAAATTGATAAGATATGCAAAAGAGGAATAGAATTGTTAATGTATTCTCTTGATATATATGATAATTCAAATGTTCCACGTTATAAAATTTCCTTATTAGGATATCCACTACAAGTTATGCCAGAGTTTTTATCAATTCTAAGCACACGATGCTCTGAAAAAATTTTTGATGAACTTATCAAATTATTAATAGAGCTTTACAGATTTAATAGAAAAGATTTACTTCCTAAAATCAGATGCTTTACAGAAAGAATTATAAATAATATGCCATTATCATATATTAATAATAACTTAAACAAGTTTCTTAGCGTTCCAATTGTATCAAAGGAAGAGAATATGTTTGAAGAATTTGTTGACCCTTTTATGTATATATATAATCGCATTGAAAAGCAAACTACAGTTGAAAAATTTGATATTTCAGATAAAGAATTGGGGATTATTGAATACTTTTTTAAAAAAGCTGAAGATGAGAATTTTCATAATGCTGCTATAATTAAACTGACTTATATACACCAACTTTTTAAGTTACCCAGTAGTCAGTGCGAGAAGTTAAAGGAACTGTTATGGGATAAGAAAAATATCGACGAATATGATTTACCACGATTGGGATATTTTCATCCTGTTATTTTTGATAGATTCCCAAATGCTTTAAAAGATTCACAATCATATGAAACTAAGAAGAAAGAATATATCCTTAAATCTTTAAAAAAATTGACATCTACAAATAAAATTAGAGATGTTCTAAATATGTCTATTTTAGTATTAAAAGAATGTGCAATAGACAAGGAGTTTGCAGAAAACATTATTAATCTAGTTTTAGGATACTGTGAAAACTATGTAAAAACTCAAAGTGATTTATTAGGAATTGGGGGAAAAGAAATACGCCTTATAGATTACTTTGTTGGTAATGTTATAGTACTTTCAGGTTTAATAGATAATAATCAAAGCTATGTAAGTGATGATGTTTTAAAAATAATAGAAATATTAGATGCTCAAAATTGTCCACATGTTTTTTTGACATGGTGTACTTCTGAAAATAGAAAAGATAGTATTATAATTGAACCAACACTAACTGGTGATGACGTTGCGATTCAAAAATCCAGTCGTTTAATTCAATTACTGCATCAAAATAGTATAGTGTTATCAGAGAATATTATATCTCATTGGATAAATGCTATCTATTTTTCTACATCTTATAATGTACAATCATATATGAATTGTGTTGATTATTTTGTTAAAAACTCAATTTTAAATGAAATGCAATCTAATCAAGTAACTAAAGGATTAGCTAAAATTGAAAAACTAACAAAGCTATCTGATGAAGACACAATGTATGATGTCGCTCAAAAACTTGTTTCTAGAAAAGCTGCTTCACAACTAGCTAAATCATTATATGATTGGTATAAAAACAATGACATAGATATTCCAGCTAAACTTTTAACACTGCAAGATACATTTAATAACGACAATGAATTTGCTGAAATAAGACTGTGTTGGGAATAAAATGATTCTAAAAACAGCTACCACTAAATTTATGGTATTTTAGTGGTAGCTGTTTATTTATCTTTTATGAGATAGCAATTCTTCAATAGTTAAAAATAAAATTCTTATAATAGCTCTTGCAATTTTAGTATTTGTTATTTTCGCATTTATGATACCTCCTCGTCTATAACATCATTTTCAGCAGTTACCTCTGTCATATCCACAGAAAGACTTGTTTTTATAGTTTCATCAGACTCGATTGCCCTTAAGGACTCTGTTTTTAAGGGTGCATATTTAAGAAGCTTTCTTATAGCTGTCTTTTTAGCCATTGCTTCAAAATCTGTTACCCAAGGGGAGTATTTACTGTTAAGGCCTTGTGAAAATTTTTCTGCATGAGCAACTACATCCTGTTTTGACAACACCTCAAACCCATAACCACCATTTGCAAGCTTATATAGTGCGTACACAGCAACCATTTCTCCTCGTTCTTCAAGTGCGGGTTTATGGTAAAGCCTTGCATCAAGTCCCAGTTCATACTCAAATACATCATTCTCATAAACGATCTGAGCCTGTATTGTCTGGACATTTTCGTTCCTATAAACTAAGTCTAAGAGACCTTTGTAACCTAAAATAAACTTGCATTCGATCTTGTCCTTGCTCTTATAGGGGATAAGGTAGGCCTGACCAAGTGGGGTATTAGGTTCAAGACCTAACTGAGCAGAGTTCATAAGAGCCGTTATAAACGACAGCTTGGTACATTCCATAAGCTGTTTGTTTGTGTTTAAGGCTGATAGTGCCATTCTGGTAAACCTTTCCGGTGTAATAACAGCAGGGAGAGCCTTTCTTATTTCAGGCTCCATAGCTCTGATAGTATCTGCTATACTCATATCTTTTGTTACTTTGGTGGTTGACTCTGGAGGATTTTCAACCTTTTTTGCTAAAGTTTCTTTAAAATCCATATTTTACACCCCATTTCAAACCATTGCTTTAACAGTAAAGCGTCTGGAACTGCTAGGTCTAAGAAATTGCTTGTATATCTCTGGCATTTCTGCTTTAAGCCTTGCAGTGTCTATTTTGTTGCTGATCACCTGCTTCCAACTGATAAAGAAATTGTCATCCTCTGCAATTTCAGCGTCCTGCATATAGCTTTTGACCTCTTGTTCTATCTGACTCTTTTCAGTCGTAAGCTTAGTTATAAGCTCGTTTATCTCCTCACGTCTTTTTAATTTTGAATCAAACCCAACAAGGGGAATAGTCTTACAAGAGACGCTTTCTAAAAAATATTTGTTGATAAAATCCTCAGCAGCCTTACTGCCATCAGGAGTAGGCATTTGTCTTGCAAGAACATTGTTTTTCCAGAATTCTTGTTCTATATGTATAAGGTTATTTATTATCTCTTCGTCTCTCTCGATTTTGAGAAATTTGAATTCCCTTCCATAAATTAGAACAGCAATATACCAGTAATCTGCATTAAGCACGCTCATATAGTGATAGCACTGTGCCAGATAATGAGCAGGAACTTGCCCATCAGCCCATTTGTCGGCTGAATAGGGAGAGGCTGTCTTACACTCCAAACCTGCATTTTTTCCTATTATATGTCTATCCACATCAGCAAGCATAAATGAGTGCTGCTCATGTACATACATTGCGTTGCTTTTCCTTAATTTAAGTCCTGTAGCTTCACAGAATCTCCGTGCCACATAGTCCTCTAAATCGCGACCTTGCTTCATGGCTTCGTTGTCATAGTTGCTTATCTCATCTGTTGTTTTGTCCGCATATACATCCATAGACGATACATAAGGGTTAAGACCACACACAGCTCCTGCATCTGAACCACCTAGGCCATGTTTACGAAGTCGCAGCCACTCTTCTTTAGATAAATCCTTTGTTTTTGCAAAAATTTTGCACATATATTCACGCCCCTTTCTTTGTTGCTACAATGTCATGCAAAATTTCAATTGCAGTTACCACAACAGTTCCAATCACCTTACCCACAGCAATAGCCGCCTTTCCAGCGATTTTAGCGCCCGTTTTGATTGTTTCCATGTTAACTTTGTTGTTTTCCATAATAATTACCTCCAAACATACTTTTTTTGTTAGGAACACAAATATATTATATCGATTAAACTTGTGACTTTCCTATTATGCTGTTTGTATACGCTATCGATTGCTTATGCTCAGAATAGTATATCAAAAGGAATTATTTTCACAAATTTAGGGTAAAGATAATTTTAAAAAAGTAATATATACTTAAATCATAGCAAATGCCTCGTGATCACGTTACAGATGCTTAATTGTATCTTGACAATTTAATACAAGGAGGATAAGAAAATGAAAAAAATTTTTTCTTTATTTCATTATAACTTTTTACAGGGTAAGGACGGCTATGAGGGCGTTATTGCTAGCCCAAAGAGAGCTATCTATTCTTGTGAAAATAAGCACGTTGAATTAAAGCACTTAATTCTATGCTTATTTGATGACAAAAATAAGCCAGTATTATTTGAATCAATAGAAGGTTTTGATACAAATGAAGATAAGATGGCTGGTGTTGTAATTAAAGATAAGAAAAAAATTGTAATTAATTACTGCAATCAGATATTCTATCATGCTGGTTTTAAAACCGACTTAAGTGACAATATCGAAGATAATGCCGATGGTAGTAATGATAGTATGGAAAATGCTATTGCTATTTCTAAGTTATCTAATATGATTTTGTATTTCAAGACAGAAGACGTATCAGTAGTATTTACATACGATGCCATTAATGGTTTTAACGAGCATTATTTGGGTATCGTTGATGCCCATGACCCCTTAGAAACTGTCTTTCAAAACTATATTGATAGTTTAAGAGGCAACAATAAGGAGGGCGAATCAAATGAATAATATATCGTTAGACGATTTTGAAGGTAAGGCTGCATCCGGCAGCCTTACTGAAAGAGTCAGTAACGAGGAAAAAGACCTTATAAGCAACTTAGCAAACTCCAATACTCCTTTGGCTATGGAAGCAGCAACAATTTTTTCTAATGGTCGTTTGGATTTTAAAAAGGCTGTTGAGAACTCCGACGTCAAGAATAAATCTTTAAGGGCTGTTTTTCAAAAGGAAGCTAATTCTATGGATTTACCATTTGAGGAAACTGAAGCAGTAGATAATCATTCTCTGAATTGTACAGATGCCAATGATGAAAACCCCAAGAAAGCACTTACCAAGTCACACTTGGATGCTTTTGGTAACACAGCTGAAGATAATATGATAATAAGTCGAAGAGTTAAGGTGCAGAATAATCAATGTAAAATATTTACATCTAAGGAAAATGATTATGACAGCAGCTTAGATGAGGCTTTTACATCTATCTTTGATAGTGCAGAGACTAAAACCGGTAATGTTGCTTCTAAACCAGTTAATCAGAGCGGGGCAGGAAGTCAAGGTATCCAGTCTCTTTACCAGTGTGCTGAGGCTTTATTATCAAAGGTAAAAATGCTTATTTATCAGGACAACCTATACTACTACAACGGTAAATCCTACAGTTTTCTTACACAAATGGATCTTATAAAGCTCTATCGTCAATGTGTAGACCCCACAATGGGCGGTGAAAAAAGCATGACAGTATTAAAACAATTACATATGTTCTTATTAACTTCACCTACAGATAAAATACGTGTTGTTGATGAGATTCCTAATTTAAATATTGCTGTGTTCAATAATGGCGTCTATGACATTATGAATAAGGAATTTAAGAAACACTCTCCAGATACAATCTCGTTTTATCATATAGATGCTGATTATGATAAAGATGCAGAATGTCCTGTTTTTGATAAATTTTTATCAGATATTACAAGGGGAGACGAAAATCAGATAAAACGCATCTATGAGGTTATAGGCTACATCTGCTCTCAAAATAGAAATGCTAAGTGCTTCATTTTCATGGGTCTTGCTCCTAATAGTGGAAAGAGTCAACTTGGTGGCTTTATTGAGAGATTATTTGCACCTGAAAATAGATCCAACGTTGCATTATCAGACTTCAACACTAATTTTGGACTTTCCAATATTTTGGGCAGTGCTGTTAATGTTTCTTTGGACCTTCCCAACGCAAAATTGAATGCAAAAGCTGTTTCGAGACTTAAAATGCTGACTGGATCAGATACGATCCAAATAGACAAAAAGTTTGAAACTCCATTCAGCTATCGCAACAGAGCTGTTCTCGTATTTGCGTCTAACCATCCTATAATAGCACCACATGATGATGCCTTTTGGGACCGTTGCGTTTATATTCCTTTTGAATATACCACACCTGAAGATCAAAGAAATATTCATTTAATTGAGCAGCTTATTTCTGAAAAAAACGCCATTGTAAGCAAGTCTATGAAATATGTTCGCAAACTTATAAAGAATGATTTTCATTTTACTACAAATGATAGAATCGAGCTTAAAGTTGCCGAATGGTCAGGTAATAGAGACAAAGCTATTGACAGTTTTTTAACCTGTCATTGCACTACAAAGGATAAACAAGACAGAGAGTCAGTTGATTATTTATACAGTCAATATGAGCTGTTTTGTGATAATAACGGCTATACAGCGCAAGTAAAATCTGATTTTAAGAAATATTTAATAGGAAAAGGCTTCACTCACACTAAAGGTCGCGTACCTTATGAAGAAAATCCTGTATCCATTCTTAAAGGTATAAGAATTTGCTATACTGTAGAAGCTTCAATGGAGCATGAAGCAGAATTATTTGATAAATATTAAATTATTAGCCAAAATCTTGGCTTATCGAAAAGTCAAGATTTTGGTTTAGATACTATAGTTATAAGCATAAATGAGAAAGGAGGATAACCATGGAAAATAATGCTACAAATATTGAAACTAATAAAGAAACTATGAGTGTTGACATTTCTAAGTTCCCTAAACGTGCTACCATCAAGGAAGCTGCTGAAATTCTGGGTTTTAGCACATATGCTGTTACACAGATGTGCAATCAGGGTATATTACCTTTTATAGCTATAGGCAGAAGAAAATATGTGCTGATAGAATTGGCACAAGCAGCACTTGAAGCTGAGGCATTGGCTACACAACAGAGACAAAAGGAGTTAATGGAAAACAGACGACCAAGTGCAGTAATACATATAGGAAAGCACTATGACAAAATAAGTAGTTTAATATAATCAATAGAAGTCCCTTGGCCTATTGTCTGAGGGGCTTCACTTTGCAGGAGGTATCAATATGGCTACAGTACAGTTAGTAAAGAACAAGGACGGTACTGAAAGCTACAAGGTTTCAGTAAGTCTTGGATACGATATTACAGGTAAACGTATAAGAAAAACTGCAACACTTCCTTTGGATCCAAAGCTTTCAGCTAAACAGCAGGAAAAGGTACTGAAGGAATTTGTTACTGATTTTGAAATGAAGGTAAAGGGAAATAAGATCTATGATGGTGAGAATATGGCCTTTTATGAGTTTGTATGCAGGTGGGTAGAGGATTATGCGAAGCAAACCCTTGAACCTTCTACCATCATGTCTTATGCCATGTATCTGGATCATCATATAGTCCCATATTTTGGTCATTACAAATTATCTGAGATCAAACCCTTTCATATAATGGAATTTTATACACATTTACAAAAAGATGGCGTAAGAAACGATGGCAAGAGTGGCGGTTATTCAGCTAAAACCATTAAAAAATATCATGCTATACTGTCTTCTGTGCTTTCATGTGCATACAGATGGGAACTGATTGAAAGCAACCCTTGTGAAAAAGTCACTCCACCCAAAAGCACTGAGAGCAGTAAAGTTAAGTGTTTCACACTGGAACAAGCCGAATTGTTTTTAAATGCTCTTGATATGGATTTTGAATATGGGTACAGAAGTCATATAAGAACAATGCCAAATGGTCAAAAAGTGCCAGTAAAAGGCCATATAGAATACAGAAAACTTCCATTGCAGTTTAAGGTATTCTTTTATATGGCTTTATTTGGAGGTTTTAGAAGAGAAGAACTTATTTCTGCAACTTGGGATACAATTGATCTGGTAAACTGTACTTTCTCTGTTGAATCTGCAACAGGTTTATCAAACAAAGGAATGTATGAAAAGTCTACCAAGAATCAAGGCAGCAAAAGACTCGTTTCTTTGCCATCTGTAGTAATTGAACTGTTGCAAGAATACAAAGAAGAATGGGAAGCGTATAAAATTAAACTTGGTGAGCTGTGGGTTGGTGACAACAAGGATTATCTGTTTATACAGGAACGTGGGCAGCAGATGTACATAAGTACACCCACTCATGTGTTTGCTAATGTTATAAAAAGGTATAATACAACAGCAGATGAGGATAAAAAGCTTCCTCAAATATCTTTGCATGGCCTTCGTCATACACACGCTTCGTTGCTTATATGCAACAATACAGATGTAAGAACAGTTGCATCACGTTTAGGACATAGTACTCCAAATGTAACTCTTCAGGTTTATAGCCATGCATTCAGAAAAGCTGATGAAACAGCGGCAAATAAAATGGAAGAAATGTTTAATATCCATAAAGGTAAAAATAGCAAATAATAGAAAATATCCTATCAAAAGAGTGGTAGGATATTTTTTTGAAAAGAAATCAAAATTATACTTGAAATTATAATAATTTGAGGTATAATATGAATAGGTAAGAGAATAAAAAGTTTACTTTTTAGACCCGCCTTTATTCAACGACACGAAATCTTTGATTTCGTGAAGTGTAATTATAGAGAGGTGATATATATGACTGATTTTATAGATAGAGAACAAGAATTATCAACTTTACAAAAAGAATATAGCAGGAACGGTTCATCACTGGTGATACTGTATGGACGAAGAAGAGTGGGAAAGACTACGCTAATATCCGAGTTTATAAGGGATAAAAAAGCCTTGTTTTTCCTTGCAAGTGAAGAATCGGAGCTGCAAAACAGAACAAACTTCAAAAACAGAGCATCTGAGTTTATCAATAATGAGCTATTATTAGAAGCAAATTCACTTAGCTGGGATGCGATTTTTAAGGCTATCATAAACACAAACTTTGAGACAAAACCTGTTATAGTGATAGATGAGTTTCAGTATATAGGAAAATCAGATCCTGCTTTCCCCTCTGTTTTTCAGAGAATATGGGAAGAAATATTGAAAGATAAGCAGGTCATGGTCATCCTGTGTGGTTCGTTGATATCCATGATGGAATCTCAAACACTATCCTACAGCAGTCCTCTTTATGGCAGAAGAACAGCACAGATAAGGCTGAAACAGATACCTTTTAAGTTCTATTCTCATTTTTTCAAAAATAAAACTGAACGTGAACTCGTAGAGATGTATGCTGTTACAGGAGGGGTTCCAAAGTATATTGAATCGTTTACAGAGTGTGGAGATATATACGAGGCTATTGAGGAAAATATATTGAATACATCAAGCTATCTCTATGATGAGCCTCATTTCTTGTTACAGCAGGAAGTATCCGAGATAGGCAGTTATTTTTCAATAATCAAGGCTATAGCATCAGGCAGCAGTAAATTATCAGAGATAGCTACAAGGCTTGAAATGAAGGCTACAAGCCTTACTAAATACCTTAAAACGCTTATAGACCTTGATATACTTGAAAGAGAGGTGCCTATTACAGAGGATAACCCAGAAAAAAGTAAAAAAGGGCTTTACAAGATAAAGGATAACTATATAAAATTTTGGTTTGCTTTTGTCTATCCCAATTTAAGTTTTGTTGAAAGTGGTCACCGTGAAATAGTTATGAATAAGATCAAAGCTGGTTTTGTGTCTGATCAAGCAGCATTTGTATATGAGGATATATGCAGAGAAAAAATGTGGGAACTGAATGCAAATGGGGCTTGGCCCTTCAATTTTACAAAAATAGGCAGATATTGGGATTCTAAAACCGAAATAGATATAGCAGCAGTTGATTCAGAGGGTAAAAATCTTATCCTTGGTGAATGTAAATACTGGAAAGACAAGGTTGGAGTAAATATTCTTAAAGAATTAGAAGAAAAATCAAATTCTGTAACATGGAATAAAAATAATCGTAAGGTTTGGTATATACTTTTCAGTATCAGCGGCTTTACTGATGAACTAATTGAACTTGCAAAGAGTAGAAATGATATACAGCTTGTGAGTAAAATTTTAGAAAAATAATACGATAGGATAGAAGAGGTATCTGAAATATGATGCTTTTTCTATACGAATTTTTTTATGGAGAAATATCAAAAAATTGTCAAATGGACACTCTGTGGACACTTTGAGCAATAAAAACTTCAATGCAATCAAAAACCCGCTATCCAAACTTAGCTTGAATAGCGGGTTTTCTTGAAGCTGATAACGGGAGTCGAACCCGTGACCTCAGCAC
>ODAI013341164.1_pt1 | contig 29319 bp, 34 predicted proteins | sample 1539321 | NCBI WGS metagenome assembly ODAI01 (sample SAMN02144231, study PRJEB22623) | gut metagenome | biome: sheep rumen | host: Ovis aries | place: New Zealand
GTTGTAAAAAACAAAACTTATTTTCTTTCCTTTCATATACTACTTTAAATCCTATCTTCTCATAAAATTCTCTACTTACGTCTATATTTGATACTGTAAGTTCTGGAATAAGGCTATTAAATTTCATATTTTTCTCCACTCATCACACATTTCTTTTACTGGACATTCCTCACACTTTGGCTTTCTTGCATCACATATATTTCTTCCATGCCATACAAGTAAATGATTTATATCCTTGTAATCTTCTTTATCGAAAAATTTAATTAAATCTTGTTCAATTTTTTCTGGATCTTTTTCTTTACTTAGGCCCATCTTGTTTGCAATTCTTTTGCAATGTGTATCTACTGCTATTCCTTGTGGATTTCCAAAAGCTTCAAGCATAATAACATTTGCACTCTTTCTACCAACTCCAGGAAGAGTTACAAGTTCTTCCATGCTTTGTGGTACTTCTCCATTATACTTTTCACATATCATCTTTGCGCATGCTTTTAAATTTCTTGCTTTATTTTTATAAAATCCACAAGGATGGATAAGTTCTTCTAATTCTATAATATCCATATTTGCAAAATCTTGTGGTGTGTTGTATCTTGCAAATATGTTTGGTGTTGTTTTATTTACTCTTTCATCTGTGCACTGTGCAGAAAGCATTACTGCAACTACCATTTCAAATGGTGTCGTAAAATCCAAACTGCACGTTGCATCTGGATATCTTTCTTTTAATAATTTCACTATTTGTTTCGAATCTTTCTTCATAAATTTTATTTCCTTTATAATTCTATATTCGTAGTACTATATAGCCGTGCGAAGGATTTTTTTTTGAAATCCAATCAAAAAGCATCGTGGGCTTTGCTCTCGAGGATTCCAAATTTTTTCAAAACAAAATCTCCTTGCAAGCTCGGCGGACCTTTTTATATTAATTTTTTTGGTACACTTTTTATGTCTATTTAATATAATAAAATTATAGGAGGTAACGTATTATGTTTAGATTTCTAAAGAAAACATTTGCCGTGTGTATGGTAGGCTTTGGACTAGGAATTCTTTTCGTATTATTACTTCCTATATGCGGTTGGATGTTTATCATCGGTGTGGTTGTTATTATTGTTGGTTTAATATGGCTGTCATGTTAAAGTTGAAAAATCTTTGGACAATTTCGGCGTTAGACATCGCATCGAAATCCTTGGGTGTACATCAGTACATTTCCGGATTTCTCGCTTGTCTGTCTTGAACTTGTCTCAAATATTTTCCAACTAATTATTTAAACACAAGAAAGGATTGTGAGTAGTTATGACAATTGTTGTAAAAAAAGTTCCAAAATTTTTACGTGGATTTGTGAAACTAATCTTTGGCATCAAAGATTGATATACATATTACCATGTATAACAAAAGAGTAGAATCCCCTTCTACTCTTTCTTTTTATTTATTTTAAACTCTTTCTACTTTGCCAGAACGAAGACATTGTGTACAAACCTTAATTCTCTTTGTTTGACCATTCTCCATAACTTTTACGCTTTGTAAATTTGGTTTCCAAGTTCTTGCACTTCTCTTACTGATATGAGAACGAGCTATACTTAGTTTATTTCCGTGGCTTATAGATTTTTCACAAATTGCACATTTTGCCATTTTAAACTGCACCTCCAATTTTCGATTATTAGACTGACTATTTGTTAGTATAACATAAATCAATAAAAATAGCAAGCTTTTTTGCAAAATTTTATGAATATTTCTCAATCTTTACGTAATACTAACTTAAGTGAGGTGGTTTTTATGACCAATATCAACTGTACTGCAAACTGTATTTATCAAAAAGATGGAAAATGTTCTTTTGAAAATGTCTATGCTAAGCCAATTACTCTTAGTTCAGATTGTGCATATTACTCACCATCAAAAAATTATATTTCTAGCCAAACGCAGGGGTAGTACTTTTCTTCCGAATACGTGAAGGAAGAAAACTGTCCTACTCCGACTAGATTTGACTAAAATTTACAGTAATTTTACTTAAACACAATCTTCCCATCTTCTTCATACATTGTCTTTTTTACATTATGAATCAGTGTGCCATCCAAAATCGCATCAGTTACACTATCTTCTACAATATTTTGTATTGCACGTCTTAGCGGTCTCGCTCCATAATTTTTGTCTGTTCCTTGTTTTATTACATACTTCTTTACACTCTCGTCTACATCAAATAGAATACTTTGTTTTTCAAGTCTTTTTTGTAAATTCTTTAACATTAAATCAACAATTTTCTCTATATCTTCATCTTCAAGTTTATGAAATACAATTATCTCATCAATACGGTTTATAAACTCTGGTCTAAATTCTCTTTTTAGCTCTTGCATAACATCTTTTTTTGTATTTTCATAGTCTGCCTTTTTCTTGTCTTCTTCTCCTATCCCAGAAAATCCAAGCTTTTTGCTTTCGGTTATTAATTTTGCGCCAACATTCGATGTCATGATGATTACTGTATTTTTGAAGTTTACAACTCTTCCTGTGCTATCTGTAAGTCTTCCGTCTTCTAATATTTGGAGAAGCATATTCATTACATCCGCATGTGCCTTTTCAATTTCGTCAAAAAGCACTATTGAATATGGTTTTTGCTTTACCTTTTTTGTTAAATATCCACCTTCTTCATATCCTACATATCCTGGAGGTGAACCTATTAATTTTGAAGTTGAATGAGACTCCATGTATTCTGACATATCAACTCTAATTATTGCATCTTCTGTCCCAAATAGCACTTCAGCTAAAGCCTTTGAAGTTTCTGTTTTTCCAACTCCTGTTGGACCCAAGAATAGAAATGAGCCGATTGGTCTGTTTGGATCTTTTACTCCTGCTCTTCCTCTTCTTATAGATTTTGCTACTGCTTCTATTGCTTGCTCTTGGCCAACTACTCTTTTGTGCAGTTCACTTTCTAGGTTTTTAAGCTTTTCATTTTCATCCTGACTTATCTTCTTTACAGGAATGTTTGTCCATTTTGCAATAACTTCTGCAATATTTTCTTCTGTTATAACAGTTACTGCTTTTGCATTTTCGTTATTCCATTTTTCTTTTTCTTTCTCTAATTTTGCCTTTTGCTTTTGTTCTTTATCCCTTAGCTCTGCTGCTTTTTCAAATTCTTGTGCAAAAATTGCTTCCTCTTTTTCTTTTCCTATTTCTTCAAGTTCCTGCTCTAATTTCTTTAATTTTTCTGGTCTTGTATATTTTATCATTCTTGCATTTGATGCCGCTTCGTCTATTACATCTATTGCCTTATCTGGCAAAAATCTATCCGAAATATATCTTACTGAAAGGCTTACTGCCGAGCTTATTGCTTCATCTGTGATTTTTACATTATGATGTGCCTCATACTTATCTCTTATTCCTTGAAGCATTGCTATTGTATCTTGAATGCTTGGCTCTTCTATCGTAACTGGACTAAACCTTCTCTCTAATGCCGCATCTTTTTCGATGTATTTTCTATACTCATCGATTGTTGTTGCACCAATTATACTGATTTCTCCTCTTGCAAGTATTGGCTTTAAGATATTTGCTGCATCTATTGCACCTTCTGCTGAGCCTGCACCAACTATCGTGTGTATCTCATCAATGAAAAGAATAACATCTCCTGTTTTCTTGACTTCATTTAAGCATTTTTTTACTCTCTCTTCAAAATCTCCTCTATACTTTGAACCTGCAACCATACTTGATATATCCAAGTTTACTATTCTTTTATTTCTAAGCATTTGTGGTACTTCTCCTACTGCAATTTTTGAAGCTAGTCCCTCTGCTATTGCAGTTTTTCCAACACCAGGTTCTCCAATAAGGCAAGGATTGTTTTTAGTTCTTCTTGTTAAAATTTGAATAACTCTATCTATTTCTTCTTTTCTACCAATTATTGGATCAAGCTTTCCGGTCCTTTGCTCTTTTTGTCAAATCTATTCCGAATTGGTTAAGTGTAGGCGTATTTGAAAAGCTTGTCTCTTTTTTGTCTGTCTTGTTTTTTATCTTATTTTCTTCTGATACATTTTCACTTATTACTTTTAAAATATCTTCATAGATGGCCTTTATATCTACATTTAGATTTATCAAAACTCTTACTGCGACACTATCTCCTTCTTTAAGTATACCAATTAATATATGTTCTGTTCCAATAAAATCAGAATTTAATTTTTTTGCTTCATTTGATGCATTTTCTAAAATTCTTTTAGTTCTTGGTGTAAAGCCTAAAATCTTTCTAGATTTTAATTTTCCGAGGTCCGATTATATCTTCTATCTGTGTATAAATAGCATCTGCTGTGACATTTTGTCCTTCTAAAACTTTGCTTGCAATTCCTTCCTTTTCTTTTGCAAGTCCATATAAAATATGCTCTGTTCCGATGTATTCGTGTCCGAGTTTTAATGTAACTTCATTTGCATATTCTATTGCATTTTTTGCACCTTTTGTGAATTTATATGTCATAAAATCAATCTCCTTTTTATTTCTAGACTATTATACCAAATTTGTGAGCAATTGCAAGACTTACGACAAAACTTGTTATTTTTATACAAAAAAACATACAAATCTGCTACAAGCATTTTTGTATGTTTTTTTGATTATGCAATAACTATTTTTCTTTCGTAACATCTTCAAGCTTTCTTGCAATCTCTTTTTGTTTATCCAATGTCTTCCATTCAAAAAAAGAAGAAACAAACTCTCCATACTTTGTTGCATCTTCGCCTTTTTCTTTTTTCTCATCCATAATAATAACCTCCTTAAAACTATTTTGCATAATTTTAAGAAGGTTATACTTATATCATTAAATTATTTCTCAAACTGCTCTATACTTCTAAACTCGTATCCCATATTTTTTATTTCTTTTATCACATCACCCAAAATTTCCGCATTATCTTTTGAAGTCGCATGAAGAAGCATTACACAGCCCGGGTGAATATTTGAAATGATTTTTTCCTTTCCATATTCTGTTCTTCCTTGCTTATTCTCATCCCAATCATCATAAGCAAAACTCCACATTACCGTTTTATAACCAAGACTATTTGTATAGCTCAATGTTCTTTCGCTATATTCCCCTTTTGGAGGTCTTATATATTTCATCTCGTAGCCAAACTTTTCATACACCGTCGTATGTAGTTTCATTACTTCCTCTTTTATTTCTTCATTTGAAATATCTGGCATACTCTTATGATTTACAGTATGATTTCCAACTATGTGCCCTTCTTTTATCATTCTATCTACTAAGTCACTTGCTGTGTTTAGATAATGAGCTGTTATAAAAAAGGTGGCAGGTACTTTATTTTCCTTTAATGTATCAAGTATCTTTCCAGTATACCCCGCTTCATATCCATTATCAAATGTAAGATATACATATTTTTTGTCTTTGTTCCCCATTGCGATTCCATCATATTTATTGATTAATTCCAAGTTCACTTTTCCAAGGTCTGGCTGCTCATGATTATCTACTCTTTTTATTCCCCAGCCTATCTTTTGATTACTTAAAACATCAGCACTTGTTTCTATTACTTTTTCATCATAGCTATAAAATGCCCAGACAAAAATTGCAGTAAGTATAAGTGCAAGCCCTGATAATTTTTTCAAGATTTTTTTCATACATATCACCATTACTATTTATATTATTTGGTGAAAAATATATGATAAAAAATAGCTTTGCCACATGTCACGATTGTCTCATAATCAAGCGAATCAAAGTAACTTAACCTTTATATATATAAAAAGACAACAGAGCAGAAATTTTGTCTTCCAACTTTCAAGTTAAAGCCTTTAATTTGAAAGACAAAATTTCAATCCCGTTGTCTTTTTTTGTAACTTTATATTATTTTGATAGGTGAACCTATCCTTTAAGGAAATATGTATAAATAATAACATATAATTCAAAATCTATGTCAAAAATTTTATGAAATACGTTTTTTTATATATGAAAATATTTTTGCATATTATTTTGCCACTTTCATATAATACGATTTATAATTTTTAGTAACATCTGTCAAAATTCTAGCAGTGTTCCTAAATTACTTTTATATTTTATTCTATTTCTAATCCCTCTATTATCTTCCACGTTCCATTTATCTCAGGTAATACTTTAAATGACATTTCTTCCTTTGTTACTGGATGAACAAAGCTTAGTTTATATGCCCAAAGTGCTATTTGTTTGCCTCTTCCTCTTGTTCCATACTTTTGATCTCCATATATGCTATGTCCGATATTTGCAAGTTGCAGACGTATCTGATGATGTCTTCCTGTATGAAGTAAAACTCTTACAACTGACAAATCTATTTCTTCATTATATCTCAAAACTTCATAGTCAAGCTTCGCAAGTTTTGCATTTTTCGTGCCTTCTGGTACAACTCTGCTCATATTCTTTCTTTCATTTTTTAAAAGATAATCTTCAAGTGTACCTTTTGAGTTTTCAAACTTACCATCTGCAACAACTAAATATTCTTTTTTTATTCTTCTTTCTCTTACTTCTTCACTTAGTCTTGCTGCAGCTTTTGAAGTTTTTGCAAAAACCATTACTCCACCAACTGGTCTATCTAGCCTATGAATAAGTGCTAGATACACATTTCCTGGCTTTTGATGTTTTTCTTTTAAATAGTCTTTTATTATAGTAAGCATATCTACATCTTCTGTCTTATCTCCTTGTGATGGAATATTTGGCATTTTTTCTACAACTATTATGTGATTATCTTCATATATTACATTTAATTTTTGCATCTAATTCTCCCATCTTCCATATATTCCACAAGGTAAAACAAGTTTTGAATCCTTCATTGGAAGTCCAATTTCCCCTGAATATATCTTTCCTTTATGCTCTTTTGCAATAGTAAGGTTTAAAATATCTTCTAGCACTTTGCTTGAAATTCCTGTTGTGTATGAATTTATAAGGAAAAATAAAGGATTATCTGATAATACTTTTCCGCATAATTCTACTAGGTCATAAATATTATCTTCAAACTGCCACACTTCTCCATTTGCACCTCTTCCATAAGATGGTGGATCCATGATTATTGCATCATAGGTGTTACCTCTTCTAATTTCTCTGTTTACAAATTTGACAACATCATCAATCAAAAATCTGACTGGCTTATCCCTGAGCCCTGATGAAGCAACATTTTCCTTTGCCCATTCTACCATTCCTTTTGAACTATCAACATGTGCAACACTTGCTCCGGCAGAAAGACAGGCAACTGTTGCTCCTCCTGTATAGGCAAAAAGATTTAACACTTTTATCTCTCTTTTTGCATTTTTGATTTTATCCATCATCCAATCCCAATTTACTGCTTGCTCTGGGAAAAGGCCTGTATGCTTAAAGCCCATTGGTTTAATATTGAATGTAAGATTCTTGTACTTAACTTGCCAAGACTTTGGAAGCGGCTTTTTGTAGTCCCAGCTTCCGCCACCAGTTTTGCTTCTATTGTATCTTGCATTTGCATTTTTCCATAATTCTGGTTTAGATTTATTTTTCCAAATTATTTGTGGGTCAGGTCTGATTAAAACAATGTCTTTCCATCTTTCTAGCTTTTCGCCATTTGCCATATCTATTATTTCATAATCTTTCCAGTTATTTGCAATATCCATTAAATATCTCCTATCTCTGTTATTCCTTTATATTATACTCTATTCTTTTACTTTTGTCTATTAATTACGTTAAAAGTTATTTCTATAGCGTTCCTAAAATACTAAAGAAATTAAATATTAGCACTGCATTTACAATGCATAAACTTAATCCAAAAAATAATAAAACTGTAATAAACTTTTTCATTCGTAATCCTCCTCGGAATAATATATATTCCGCTTCATACTTGCTTATTACAGTTTTTCATCGAATTATTTCTATATTTTTCTACTTTTATTTCTATCGTTTAGCAAAGAATTGTGATTTTGGCTAGGCGCTCAAGAGAGAAAACCGGAAATGTACTTGTGTACTTTGAGGATTTTCTCTTGAAGAGCAACAACGCCAAAACGCAATTATTTGTTAAACGAGTTCATTTTTGATTTTTTTAGCAAGTTCTTCATTTATTCCCTTAATTTCTTGTAATTCGTCTAAGTTTGCCTTTTTTATCTTTTCTACACTGCCAAATTTTTTAAGAAGTGCTTCTTTTTTCTTTGCTCCAATTCCTGAAATATCATCAAGTTTTGATTTTGTCATTTCTTTATCTCTTAGTTTTCTATGATATGATATTGCAGTATCGTGAACTGTGTCTTGGAAGTGAGTTATAAGGTTCATTGCATTTTCTGAAAGTGGTATTTCTCTTCTTTCTTCATCAATCAATGCTCTTGTTCTGTGTTTATCATTTTTTACCATTCCATATATTGGAATTTCTACACCGCATTTTTCTGTTGCCTCTTTTGCTGCACGAATTTGAGTAATACCTCCATCTACAAAAATTAAGTCTGGAAGTTTTCCAAAGCCACTATTTTCACTATCTAGTGAACGCCTTATTCTTCTTTCAATAACTTCTTCCATACATCTTGGGTCATCTTGACCAAATACTGTTTTTATCTTAAATCTTCTTGATAATGATTTGTTTATCTTTCCATCTTTTAATACACTCATACCCGCAACTATATTTGTTCCAGAAATGTTTGATATATCAAAAGTTTCAATTTTATTTGGAAATTTATCTAGGTTTAGTATTTCTTTTAATTCACTTAAAATTTCATATTTATCTCCAGTATTATTTTCCAAAGTCACTCTCGCATTATTCTTTGCCATTTCAACGAATCTTAACTTTTCTCCTTTTTTAGGAGATTTTATTTCTACCTTCTTTCCAACTCCTTCAGATAAGATATGTGACAAAACATCTTCATCTTCAATCTCTTCTTCTATCATAATTTTACCTGGAATATTTTGGTTTCCAACATAGTATTCTTTTATAAAACCAGAAAGTATCTCAGCGTTTGTCATGTCTTTAAGCTCATTTAAAAAGTAATGTTCCCTTCCAATCATTCTACTTCCACGAACGAAAAATACCTCTACACAAACTGACAAATCATTTTTTGCAATACCGATAACATCAATATCATTATTAGAAAAGTTTGTTACTTTTTGTTTCTGTGAGATATTTTCTATTGCAATCATTTTATCTCTGAGTTCTGCCGCTTCCTCATATTTTTGCTTTCCTGCTGCCTCTATCATTAGCCTTTCCATTTCTTTTTTTATAGCATCTGTCTTTCCGTTCTAGTAGCATAATAATCTGATATATTTGCTGCATGTACTCATCTTTTGGTACCTTCATCACGCAAGGTCCAAGGCATCTTCCAATGTGATAGTTTAGACAAACTCTCTTATTAGATTTGAAATTCTTACATTGCCTTATTTTAAATCTCTTCTTTATAAAGTCAACCATCTCTTTTGCACTCCCTGGATTTGCATAAGGTCCAAAATATTTTGCGCCATCATTTTTAACTCTTCTTGTGATATACACACTTGGATATTCTTCATTTAAATCCACCTTTATATATGGATAAGTCTTATCATCCTTAAGGAGTACATTAAACTTTGGTCTATTCTTTTTTATTAAATTACATTCTAGAATCAAAGCCTCAGCCTCGTTATCTACCACAATATACTCAAAATGGTCTACTAACGAGACCATTTTTTCTATTCTTGCTGTTTTATTATTCTTTCTAAAATACTGTCTAACCCTATTTTTTAGAGATATTGCTTTGCCAACATAGATGATATTATCATCTTTATCCTTCATTAGATAAACGCCGTGGCTTTCCCGGAAGCTTTTTAAGCTCCTCTTCAATATTGAAATTTTTCACTCTATTCCTCTCTTTTAATTAATTATGCTAAAAGTAGCCAAACGCTTAAGTTGTGTTTTATAATTTGCACAAATTAGCCATGCGAAGGAGTAGCACTTTTCTTCCGAAAGCTTGGAGGAAAAAAACGTCCTACTCCGTTAAAGCTTGGCGGTAATTTATGTTATTTTACAAAGCAAAAGTGCCTATAAGCGTTTGGCGGATATTTTACCTTTCTATTAAATAATCTTTCTTATGTTTATCCCTCTAAATAACCAACATATGGAAGATTTCTATAATTATTATCTATATCAAATCCATAACCTACTAAAAATTTATTCGGAACCTCAAAACCCAAATAGTCAATTGGTACTTCTACTTCTCTTCTTTCTGGCTTACTAGCAAGCGCGCATACTTTTAAAGTTCTAGGATTCTTTGTTCTTAAATATTTTAACAAATAATCCATACTTAATCCAGTATCTATTATATCTTCTACTATTAATACGTCTTTTCCTTCAATAGAATCTCTTAAATCTGTTCTAAGCGTAACTTCTCCTGTTGTATCTGTACCTTCATAACTTGAAACTGTAATAAATTCAAATTTTAATTTTGTTTTCATTTTTAAAGTAAGTTCTACTGTAAAAAATACTGCTCCTCTCATTACACTTATTATTGTTACTTCTTTTCCTGCATAATCTTTATCAATTTGTTCTGCAAGTTCAGTAAGCCTCTTATCTAACTCTGCTCTACTGATTAATTCCTTAAAATTTTCGTTCATCTTGGATTCTCCTTTTTTAATATATTAATTACATAACATATTATACTATTATTTAACATTTTTTGCAATATTAAACTTAATTCAATTTTTTGTTTACAAATTTTTTTCCTTATGTTATAATTTATTTTGTTAAGATAGGGGGAAAAGTAAATGAACCAAATTTTATATACCGGTAATAAACAAAATAAAGGGCCTGCGTCAATTAAATCTATTTTGAGGTTTTTTGGTGTTTCACTTATTATTTTAAGTGCAATTTTTATAGGCAAAGGTTCATACGCTTTGTATCAAAATTATAAAATAAGTAATGTAAAAGAAGATTCTTCTGTTCCTCAAATTGCGTTTGAGCAAGAGGGAAATAATGCAGTAGTTACAATCTCTCATAACAAAGGAATTTCTAAAGTTAAATACCATTGGAATGACGAAAGTGAAGTTATTAAACAAGGTAATTTAGAAAAAGTTGTTATATTAGATAAAATTAGTATCTCTTCAGGAACAAATACTCTATATGTGTCTGCTGTAGATGAAAAAGGTAAGACAAATGATGCATCTTATAGTTATTCATATGACGGAATAGCTATAGAATTTTCAGTTGTTGATAATGCATATCTTAAAATAAAAGCTTCTGATGTAAAAGGTTTATCTTATATAACATATAAATGGAATTCTGAAGAAGAAGTAACTGCATACCCTACCGGAGCTGATAATACTACAATTGAACAGCAAACAGAAATACCTTCAGGATTAAATACATTATCAATCACAGCTGTTAATGTTGAAAATAGAACATTGACTAAGACTCAAGATGTAAAAGGAAATCATCCTCCAAAAGTTCAACTTTTCATACAAGGAAATAGTCTAATTGTTGATGTTTCTGACGAGGAAGGAATTGATAAAATAATTCAACAGATAAATCTTGGTGAAGAAAAAGTAACAAATGCAAATGGTGATACTGTATTTAGCTATAAATACGATATTTCTGATCAAGAAAGATTTATAGTAAAAATAACTGCTGTAGACATTGAAGGTGTAGAAAAAGTTATATATGGTAAAAACTATTAAATAAAGTTTATAAATTATAGATAAGTTATCTAAAATATTGATATCATCTATACACTAATGAAAGGATTAATTATATGTTACACGAAATATTCGTTATAGAAGATGAAGAAAATATATTTACAGTTTTAAAAGATAAATTTAAAGATGAAAAGGAGTATTCTTTTAAGAGTATTCCTTCTGATGACATAAACGAACACCTGCTAGATGTTCCTACAATCTTTATTCTCAATGAGGATAAAATAAATGGAAATATTCTAGATGTTTGCCAAACTATAAGAAATAGTGAGGATAATGTCATAACTCCAATTATGGTCATCACTTCAAATAATGATATTAAACATGAAAAAGATATTTTAAAGAATGAAATAGAGTATTACATTAAAAAACCTATAGATGATGAATGTCTATTCTATATGATAAAAAACGTTGTAAGGCTTTTATATATTAATAGAGGCATAAGTCCTCTTACAAAGCTTCCTGGAAATGTACCAATTCAATCAGAACTTAGAAAACGTTTGCTTAAGAAGCAGGAATTTGCTGTTTTATATTTTGATTTGGATAATTTTAAAGCTTACAATGATACCTATGGTTTTTTGGGTGGAGATGAGATTATAAAACAAACTGCAAGAATTATTCTTAGAAATGTCAATTCAGATGAAAATATTCACAATTTTGTCGGTCATATAGGTGGAGATGACTTCGTTGCTTTTGTTACAAATGATAACTATGAAGAGATTTGCCAGAATATTATTGTTGAGTTTGATAAAAAAATACCTGATTATTTTACCGACGAAGATAAGGAAAGAGGATATCTAGAGGTTCCAAATAGAAAAGGAATTATTGAGGAGTTCCCACTTGTTTCGATTTCAATAGGTGTTGTTGAGGTTTCAAAGGGAAGATTTCACAATGTTCTCGAGATTGGTGAGGTTGGGGCTCAAGTTAAGCATATGGCTAAGGTTACTCCTGGAAGTGCGTATGCGATTAATCGAAGAAAAGAATAGATTTGAATTAACATCACTCGTGATACAATTCACAGCTTATAGCTTTTTATGTCCTGCCTCGAGGTTAATATATAATTTTTTCAAAACCTTCGTCTTTGCCTTCGGCAAAAACATATCTGGGGTCTTCCTACCGGTTTTGCTTAAAATTATATATTAACCTCGGTCGCGGACTTTGAATTTAAATAGCTGTGAATTGTAACTCATTCATTTCATTCATTTGCTACTTTATATTTTATCATTGATAAATTTAATACACTCTGCATATACTTTTGTATATGTTTTTTTATTTGGAGTGATTTTATGTTTATTCTTAGAAAAAAACAGATATCGATGATTTTGTGTTGTTTATTTGTGTCATTTTCATTCTATTTAGCGACGGAGAATATGGATAAAAGAAGTTTTGATATTAAACAGGTTTCTGCTTTACCGGTAGATAGTAAAGTTATCGTGATAGATGCTGGTCATCGGTCGGAGAAGACCGGACGGTGCTGTTAGTTCTAATCGGAATAGCTGAAGCGGATCTAAATTTAAAAATTGCTTTAAAGCTTCAAAATTTACTTGAGCAAAGTGGTACAACTGTTATTTTAACACGTTCTGATGATACATCTATTCATGAATTAGATAAAAAAACGCTTAGTCAAAAAAAGGTTTCTGATATAAAAAATAGAGTTAAAATTGGTAATGAAAGTGAAGCTGATATTTTCGTGTCCATACATATGAATAAAATTCCTCAAACACAATATGATGGCTGGCAAACTTTCTATAATTCAAAAAGTGCGAATGGCAAACTTCTTGCTGAATGTATACAAAATTCATTAAACAATATTATTCCAAGAAAAAATGATAGACTTCCTAAGTCAATAAATAACATATACATTGTTGATCACATAGAAATACCGCTTGTATTAATTGAATGTGGCTTTTTGTCCAATCAAGAAGAACTATCTCTTCTAGTTCAAGATGATTATCAAGATAGTCTTGCTTTTGGTATTTATAGCGGAATTATGGATTATTTTAATACTTAAGCTGCAATTGTTTGTTACAATTCACAGTTTATAGCTTTTTATGTCCTGCCTCGAGGTTAATATATAATTTTTTCAAAACCTTCGTCTTTGCCTTTGGCAAAAACATATCTGGGGTCTTCCTACCGGTTTTGTTTAAAATTATATATTAACCTCGGTCGCGGACTTTAATTTTGATTGGCTGTGAATTGTAACAATGATTTAGCCTAAATACTCGAAAAGATTTACTTCAGTATGATATTTTTCTTGCCATCTCATATAAATCGTTGCCTTTTGAATCTATTATTACAGTTAAAGGCATTTTTTCTATCTCAAGTTTCCTTATAGCTTCTGGTCCTAAATCATCAAAAGCTATTATTTCACATTTTGTTATACATTTCGATATTGCAGCTCCTGTTCCACCAATTGCGCCAAAGTATATAGCCCTATTTTTTACAATGCTTTTCTTTACTTCGTCACTTCTATAGCCTTTTCCTATCATTGCCCTTAAGCCTAAATCTAAAAGTACTGGAGAATACTTATCCATTCTTCCTGAGGTTGTTGGCCCTCCGCTTCCAAACTTTTCTCCTGGTCTTGTTGGGGTTGGTCCAACAAAATATATACATGAATTTTTTATTTCAAAAGGCAAATTTCCGCCTTTTTCTATAAGTTCTACTAATCTTTTATGTGCTGCATCCCTTGCTGTGTAAATAGTTCCAGATAATAAAATCTGGTCTCCTGCTTTCAAGTCTTTTATCTTCTCTTCTGTTAAAGGTGTATTAATTTCTATCATAGTATTACCTCCTTGTGTCTTGCAACATGGCAGCAAATGCTGACAGCTACAGGCATTCCTGCTATATGTGTTGGGAAATTTTCTATATTTAAACTAAGTGCTGTTGTTTTTCCCCCATATCCTGCAGGTCCAATTCCAAGGTTATTTACTTCTTCTAAAAGTTCTTCTTCTAATCTTGCATACCTCTCATCTTTATTTTTTGTACCAGTTTTTCTAAGCATTGCTTTTTTTGAAAGTAAAGCTACTCTATCAAAATTTCCACCTATTCCAACACCTATAACGAGTGGTGGGCATGCATTTGGTCCTGCATTTTTTACAGTTTCTACAACGAATTCTTTTATGCCCTCAACTCCGTCACTTGGTTTTAACATTTTTATTTTGCACATATTTTCCGAGCCAAATCCTTTTGGTGCAACAATCATTCTTAGCTTGTCTCCAGGAACTATTTCATAATTAATTATTGCTGGAGTATTATCTTTAGTATTTATTCTAGTAAATACTGCGTCATCTACAACTGACTTTCTTAGATAACCTTCTTCGTATCCTTGCCTTACACCTTCATTAATCGCAGCTGATAAATCTCCTCCTATGATATGTACATCTTGTCCTATCTCTATAAATATGCATGCCATTCCTGTATCTTGACAAATTGGAAATATTCCCTCTTTAGAAATTTCAAAATTATCTTTAATGTTTACTAATGTATTTTTAGCAAGTTCGTATGGCTCTTCTTCTATACTTTCATATATTTTATTCTCTATATCTTCTGGTAAATGGTAATTTGCATCTATGCATAGTCTTTTAATATTCTCTGTAATTGTTTTACAATCTATTTCTCTCATAATTTCTCCTAATCTTAAATTCTTGCAACGCCTATTTCTCTTGCTTTGTCTGCAACCACTTTTGCTACAGTTTTTGCAACTCTTTCATCTAATGCATTTGGTAAAATATAATCCTCGTTTAGTTCATCATCAGAAACCAGTGATGCAAGCCCAAATGATGCTGCAAGCTTCATTTCTTCTGTTATTTTTCTTGCTCTTACATCTAGCGCTCCTCTAAATAAGCCTGGAAATGCAAGCAAATTATTTATTTGATTAGGATAATCTGATCTACCAGTTCCCATTACTCTTGCTCCTGCTTCTTTACCAAGTTCGTATGTAATTTCTGGCTCAGGATTTGCCATAGCAAATACTATTGGGTTTTGCTTCATACTTTGAACCATTTCTTTAGTAACGATTCTTGGTGCTGAAACACCTATAAATACATCTGCTTCTTTTAATGCTTCAGCCATTGTAATTCTCTTGTTTTTAGAATTTGTAATTAGCGCAAGTTCTTTAGTTAAGAAATCATATTTTTCATAATCTTCTTTTAATACAATTCCATTTATATTAAATCCATATATTTCTTTAACCCCGTAATTCTTTAGCATTTTTATTATTGAGCTACCTGCTGCTCCAGTTCCACTTACGACAACAGTTATATTTTCTTTTTTCTTTCCTACAACTTTTAGTGCATTCATAAGTGCTGCTGTTACAACTATAGCGGTTCCGTGTTGATCATCATGAAATACTGGTATATCTAGTTCTTCTATAAGTGTTCTTTCTATTTCTACACATCGTGGAGCTGAAATATCTTCTAAATTTATGCCTCCATACGTAGGTGCTATTGCTTTTACGATGTTAATAATCTCTTTTGGGTCTTTAGTATTTAAACATACTGGCACAGCATCAACATTGCCAAATTTCTTGAACAATATCGATTTTCCTTCCATAACAGGAAGTGCTGCTTCTGGTCCGATATCTCCAAGTCCAAGTACTGCTGTTCCATCTGTTACTACAGCGACACTATTTTGTTTCCATGTATAATCATAAACTTTATTTTTGTCCTCTGCAATTTTTCTGCAAGGTTCTGCAACTCCTGGTGTATATGCAAGTGAAAGATCCTTTGAATCTTTTAAATCTGCTTTTAATTTTACTTCTAGTTTTCCTTTTAAATTCTTATGATATTCTAACGCTTCCTCATAAATTGTTCCCATTACTTTTTCCTCCTAATTTTATGTCTAATTTGTTTTAAGATACATTGCTACTGCATTTTTTATTAATTCGTTTATCGATATGTTTTGTTCTATTGATTTTATTTTTGCTCTAGCGTGAAGATCTGCTCCTAGTCTCACATTTAGAGAACCTTTTGCTTGTTTTTCTGGTTCCTCATTATCAGCTTTGCAACATGATAAATAGTGATCAATTGCATCTCTAAAATCTTTTTTTAGTTCTTTAACTGTTTCTCCTTCAAATGATATAGCTGTATTCTTTAGTCCTTCTATTCTTCCCCAAAAGCATTCATCTTCATCACTATATTGGACTCTTGCCCAATATCCTTTATATTTAATTATATTGTCTACGCCCTTTTTCTTATCCATTTAAATTACCTCCAATTCTTTTAATGAATTAAATAAATCCTTTACCTGATATCCTTTAAGTATTTTACTAGGATGTGGCTTATGTAATTCAACTTTCTTATTTATTTCATAATTTCTAAATTCCACTCTTGATCCAGATGTTCTACCTTTATTATTCTCCACAAATCCTAATTTATTTAACAAACTTCTTGCTTCATCATATGTATAATCTTTGGGTCTTGATTCTAATCTTTCTAATTCTTTTTCTAGTTTACTCATATATTATACCATCCTTTCTATATTTTTGCAACTAATTGTAGTTGCATTTTTCAAATTAGTGCCTTTTCCTAATTAATTTAAATATCTCCTTACATTTATACCTCCTCTTTTATTTATGAATAAATCTACTTCTCCCATTTTGTCTGTCCTAAAAATTTGTACTTTTGAATTAAGTAATTTCTCTATACTACTTTCGCTTGGATGTCCGAATTTGTTATTTTCTCCGAACTCCTATTAGCGCTAATTTAGGTGATACTGCTTTCAAAAAATCCTCTGTAGTTGATGTTTTTGAGCCATGGTGCGCAACTTTTAGTATATCTGCCTTAAGTTCATTGTTTTTATATATACTAACAAGTTTTTCTTCCGCTTCCTTCTCAACATCTCCGTGTGAATAGTATGTTTATTCCTTGACACTTTATCTTTGCAACAATCGAATTATTATTTATATCGTCATGAGGCAATGGCTCTATCGGATACAATATTTCTGCAAAACAACTATTATCAAATACAAGCTTGTCCCCTTTTTTTACAGTAATCATATTTACTCTTTTTTCTTTTGCAAGCTTCATTATTTCTCTGAAATTCTCATATTCTTCTTTTTGCTTTGATACTACAATATTGTCTACTTTTAAACTTTCAATTATTGTTTTTATTCCGTCCGAACGTGGTCTGTATCAAAGTGACTACAGATTATATAGTTTATTCTGGTTATCCTTCTATTTAAAAGATATGGAAGTAGAATTTGACTTCCCACATCGTATGTTTCTGAGCCTCCTCCGATCTATTAATATACTTGTATTCATTGGCGTAACAATAAGGGTCGAATCTCCTTGACCGAACATCTATAAAGTAGATTTTTAAATCTTTTGGATGCGCATATATGAACGTAAAAAATATAGTTAGAATTAAAAAAAGCGCAATAATCTTACTGTAATTTGTTTTTAAGGTAAATAATATTTGTTTTATCCTCTGAAGCAGACCATTTCTTCCGATATTTTCTGTGTAAATAATAAATGGAAATGACTAAAATATAATATATTATGATTTCCCATATGTAGGGTACCATGATATATGTTTTTGATAGAGGGATTTTGGCTGTAAATCCTGTGATAAATAAAAGAACGTCTATTAGGATTTTATATATTTTTCCTAAAAATGAAGCTAATCCATAGAATGGGAATGAAATTATAATTAATAAAAATCCACAAATTATGATTATTCCTATTATATAACTTGTTAAAATATTTGTGATAACAAATGTTAATGAAATTGTTTTGTAGTTATATGCAATTATTGGAAAAAGTATGATTTGGGCGGAGATAGAAACAAGACTTGTATTTTTTATATATAAAAATAAATTGTGTTTATATGCTTTTATTCTATTTTCAAATTTGTTTTTTATAATTGAACTTACAGTTTTTCCATTTACTATATTTTTATTTTCTAAATTAAGAACATTTAAAAATAGAATTATTCCGCACTGTTCCACCAAAGGATAAAATAACTCCATTATTTTGTATATTATACGGATTTGAAATAAGAATTAATAAAAGCGAAAGACAAATACTCGACCAGGTGTCATTCTTTCGATAGAATATTCCGAGATAAAATAATAGCTATTGACATACTACACGCTCGCACAACTGATGGTGTAAATCCAGTAAGTGCCATAAATGCAATTAAAAATATAGCCGTAATTAGCTTTATTTTTCGTTTTGAGACATTTATCGTATTTAGGCAGGTAGTTAACCCTATAATAACAAATCCGCACGTGTGTGCCAGATACAGCTAAAATATGGTATATACTACTATCTTTAAAGTTTTGAATAGTTTCATCTGGTATATCTGATATATCTCCGTAATAAAATTCCGCATAGCTAGTTTTGATTCTTCTCCCAGAATTTCTTGCAAATTTGTTTTTATCCTTGTTCTTAGATTGTTTATTAAAATTAATGACAAATTTAAATTATTCTTTTTTATTAACTTTATTTTTTCAGTACTTACTATACCATAAATATTTTTAGTCTTTAAATATTCTCTATAATCAAATTCTTTATAGTTTCTAGCTGTCTTAGCTTTCTCAAACGTACCACTCATTTCTATTTTATCACCAAATTCGAGTTTCTGTGATTTCGGAACATATACAATAAGATTTGTCCCTTGAAACTTTTTATTTGAATTAACACTTTCAACTTTAATAGTATAGTTTGCTTTATATAAAGTCTCTTTTCTGTCTGAAATTACAGTTCCTATAACTTTTACTTCATTTATTCCTTCATATAAATTATTGAATTTATTTTCTAGAATTGTTATCTGTAAATTTGAAATAACTACAAAGATAATAAAACTTATGATATAAAATTTATATTTACTTAAAAATGATTTAACATCCGGCAAAAAAGAATAATACCTGCCTAATAAATGAATTATAAATAAACTCAGCCCGGATTAATAAAAATAAAGAGGCTATACTTAGTTTTAAGTATAGCCCCCATATTATACCTATTATATATCCGAGCCGTTATCCACACTAACGGTCTCTTCATATTTTCCTCCAATTCGAGAATAAACTTCGTCTTGCGTTATTGCTTTTTCAAATTATATTATACGTCTTGCACATACATAATAGAATCCTGCACCATCAACATTTGATATAATTACACCTTTTCTAGAGTTTGCAGCATGAATAAATTGTCCTCCACCGATATAAATACCAACGTGACCTATCGTCTTACTTCCGCTACTTCTTGCAAAGCATATAATATCTCCGACTTGTAAGTTAGATTTGCTTACGGCTTTACCATTTGAAGCTTGAGCAGATGATGTACGGTTAAGCGAATAACCAAAGTGTTTATATACATAAGATGTAAATCCTGAGCAGTCAAATCCACTTGGTGTGCTTCCACCATATACATATTTGTATCCTAAATATTTTTTAGCATATGCTACTATTTCACTACCTGTTGCATTTCCTTGACTTGCTGTATCTGTATCTGGCTCATCTACATAAGTATTTGTAGTAGTCTTTTTAGCTGTTCTGTTTACTGAGCTTCTTGATGTATTTTCTACCTTCTTGTCAGATATATATTGATTTGATACATATCCCTTTGTACCATCATACTCAATTTTTGACCAACCATCTTCTGTTCTTAATATTCTAACTTGAGTATTTCTTGTTAGTTTAGAAATTATATTTGATGAAGTGTTAGCTTCTTCTCTGAAATTGACTGAAGCTCCGGATATATATCCCATTTTTTGTGATGAATTTTCTTCTACTTCTTCTTCGTCTTTTTCTACTATAGTTTCTGTTCTAACCCAACCTTTGATATCTCCTGATGTTATATAAGACCAACCATTTACCTCACTTGTAACTTCTATTTTAGCTTCATCTTCCATTGTATTTATTACTAGTGAATTAATAACTGGAGTTATATATATCTTTGTCTCTGCAGGTAATGTTTTTACCATTACTTTTTCTTCTTGGTTTTCTGTTGTTTCTTCAGATTCTGTGTTTTCCACATTTTCTGTGTTCTCAACATTTTCTACATTCTCTGCATTTTCTGTGTTTTCTTCATTATTTTGTGTTTCTTCTTCTGCGTTATTTGTTTCCTCTTCGGCTTCTGTTTCCTCAGGAGCATTGACTTCTTCTAGTACATTTATATAATTTGCTGATACATAACCTTCTTTGTCTCCTGCGATAACTTTATACCAACCATTTTTTTCTTCTAAAATTTCCACTTTATCATTTATTGATAAAAGTGCAATTATTGATGCATTCGTTGATGCATCCTTTCTTACTCTCAAAGTATCTGTTGTAACTATTCCTGTTGCTGCAAAACTGCATAGTGCAGTTCCAATAATACAAGCGGCCGTCAATAAGGAAATTACTATACTTTTTTTCATAAATCACCTCTATTTTTCATCACGTATCTTTTATTATACTCTCTTTTTCCAGATTTGTCAAATTTTAGGCCAAAAAAATTGAAGCTATTCAAAAGAATAACTCCAATTTTCATGTATTTTCCTATACATTAAGCTAATTCTACTACAGCTCCTGCTTCTGTAAATTTAGCTTTTAATTCTTCAGCTTCTTCCTTAGCTACGTTTTCTTTAACTGTTTTTGGTGCTCCGTCTACTAAGTCTTTAGCTTCTTTTAATCCTAATCCTGTTGCATCTCTAACAACTTTGATTACTTGGATTTTGTTTGCTCCAGCTTCTTTTAATACTACATTAAATGAAGTTTTTTCTTCAGCTGCAGCTCCAGCTCCGGCAGCTCCTGCTGCTGGTGCAGCTGCTGCTACTGCAGATACTCCATATTTTTCTTCAATACCTTTAACTAATTCAGCTAGTTCAACTACTGTTAAACTATCGATAGTCTCTAACATTTCTTCTACTTTTGACATTTTAAATTTCCTCCTAAATTTTTTATTTATTTTTTAAATTTGCGCTAAATTTATCTTAGGCTGCGCTACCCTCTTTTTGTAAACGTACTTGGTCAACTGCAACTGCAAGTTTTGAAATAGTTCCAAGTAATCCACCAGCAAGCATTCCAATAAGTGTTTCTCTTGATGGTAGTTTTGCAAGTGTAATTATTTCTTCAGCTGTCATAACCTTTCCTTCTACTACACCACCTTTAATTTTATAAAAGTCGTGTTCCTTTGTGTATTCATAAATTGCCTTTGCAGGTTCTAGATAGTCATCGTGACCAATAACTACTGCTGTTGGTCCTTCAACTGCATCATTAAGTCCTTCTATTTCACATTTTGCAAGTGCTCTTCTTGAAATATTGTTTTTAACGATTTTGTATTCAGAGTTTGACTTTCTTAAATCAGCTCTTAATTTTGTAACGTCATCAACATTTATTCCTCTGTAGTCTGCGAAAAGGATTAATTTTGCATCTTTCATCTTTTCTACAAGTGCATTTACTTCTTCCTCTTTTTGTTTAAGAATCTCTTTGTTTGCCATTGTTTCACCTCCCAAATAGATACTATATATTTTAAATTTAAAAACTTAAAACCGTCTTCATACCTCTACCGAGGCACAAAGACGGTTTAATTTCCGTTCATTGTTTATCCTCGGTAGGACTTACAATCTTTACTGCCTACTTTCTTCGGATATGTTTGGAAAAGAATTGTGGAATTGGCTAGGCGCTCGAGAGAGAAATACCGGAGGCGTGCTCATGCACGTTGAGGATTTTCTCTCGATGAGCAACAACGCCAAAACGCAATTATTTTTCAAACTCTTTTTATTTTTGGTTAATATAAAGTGAAGGTCCCATAGTAGTTGTTACAGCAACGCTCTTTATATATTGACCTTTAGCTGCTACTGGCTTAGCTTTTATTATAGCTTCCATTATTGTATTGTAGTTTTCTAACAATTTTTCAGCTCCGAAAGAAACTTTTCCGAAACCTAAGTGAATTATATTAGTTTTATCTAATCTATATTCAACTTTACCAGATTTAATATCAGCTATAGCTTTTGTAACGTCCATTGTTACTGTTCCAGATTTAGGGTTTGGCATTAATCCTTTTGGTCCTAATACTTTTCCTAGTCTTCCTACTACGCCCATCATATCAGGTGTTGCAACGATAACATCATAATCAAACCAGTTTTCTTTTTCAATTTTTGGTATTAATTCTTCTGCTCCAACAAAGTCTGCTCCAGCTTTTGTAGCTTCATCAGCCTTTGGTCCTTTAGCGAATACTAATACTCTTAAAGTTTTACCTGTACCATTTGGAAGTACTACTGTACCTCTTACTTGTTGGTCAGCGTGTTTTGAATCTACACCTAATTTAACATGTAATTCAACTGTTTCATCAAATTTTGCTTTTGGGAATTTTTCAATTAATTCTAATGCTTCTTTAGCATCATATTCTTTTCCCTTTTCTAGAAGCTTTGCAGCTTCATCATATCTTTTTCCTCTTTTCATTTTACCCTCCTTTGGTAATAGCGAGATCTTCATCTCTCCCAATTTAATAATTTTTTCTAGTCTTCTACGACTACACCCATAGATCTAGCAGTGCCGGCAACCATACTCATAGCAGCTTCAACTGATGCTGCATTTAAGTCTTCCATTTTTTGTTCAGCGATTTGTTTAACTTGTTCTTTACTTATCTTAGCAACCTTGTCTTTGTTTGGTTTACCAGAACCTTTTTCTATTTTTATAGCTTTTTTAATTAATACAGCTACTGGTGGAACTTTTGTTATAAATTCAAAAGTTTTATCCTTATAAACTGTAATAACTACTGGTATAATCATTCCTGGTTGGTTAGCTGTTCTATCATTGAATTCTTTAACGAATTGCATGATATTAACACCACTTGAACCTAAAGCTGGTCCTACTGGTGGAGCTGGTGTTGCTTTTCCAGCTTCTATTTGTAATTTGATAACGTTTGTAATTTCTTTTTGTGCCATTTTAGCTTGCGCCTCCTTATAAATTTTAGCTTTTTAAGCTATTACATTTTTTGAACTTGTGAAAATTCTAATTCTACTGGAGTTTCTCTTCCAAACATAGAAACTAGAACTTTTACTTTTCCTTTTTCTTTATTAATTTCTTGAACAACTCCGATAAACCCTTCAAGTGGTCCATTCATTATCTTAACAGATTCGTTAACATCATAATCAACTGTTATAGGTACTTCTTCGAATCCCATATTTCTAATTTCTTCCTCTGTAAGAGGTATTGGATTTGTTCCTGAGCCGACGAAGCCTGTAACTCCTCTAGTATTTCTAACAATATACCAAGTTTCGTCAGTTACTATCATCTTAATTAAAACATATCCTGGAAATACTTTTTTTAGATTAGCTTTTCTTTTTCCATCTTTGATTTCAATTTGTTCTTCCATTGGAACAACTATATCAAAGAAGAAATCTTCTAATTCTCTATTCTTAACCATTTTTTCTAGGTCTGTTTTTACTTTGTTCTCATACCCTGAATAAGTATGTATAACATACCATCTTGCGACTGTACTTTCTTCTTGATGTGCCATAAGAATGCTTCGCCTCCTTAAATATTATTCTGCTATGCTATTATCAAGATTGTCTACTTCGCTTGTCTCATTAACTGTAATGTCATTTTCAGTTGTATTAGAATCATCTACTACAACATTTTCTATTGTATTTGATGAGCCTTGTACTACGGTTTTTAATTTATCAATTCCGTATGTATTTAATGCCTCAAAAGCAAAATCTAGTACAAAGCAAAGAGCTGTTACAATCACTACAATAACTAATACAATTACTGTATTGTTTACAACTTGACTTCTAGTTGGCCAAATAACTTTTTTAAGTTCTGCTTTAAAATCTTTCCAAAATTGTCTTTGTTTTTTATTGTTTTCTGTTTTATCTGTTTTTGCCATATATTACGACCTCCAATAAATACAAGTTATTTTGTCTCTTTGTGAGTTGTACGTTTTTTGCAATATTTGCAATATTTTACAATTTCCAATCTATCTGTATTGTTTCTCTTGTTTTTTGATGTCATATAATTTCTTCTTTTACATTCAGTACACTCTAAAGTTATACTTTCTCTTGGTCCTTTTGCTGCCATTTAAATACACCTCCGTACTTTTTATCTTGTTTGTCATTTTTTTAGGTTAGTTTAAGAAGCATGCTAACCCCTTCACATTATTCGTTCGTAATAACGATGTGAACACGTATCAATCTCAATACGTGTTCACATATTCTATCATACAATTTTGCTTTTGTCAATAATTATGTAACATTTTCTTGCGGATTTTTTTTGCTATTTTGATTATCTTTCTTGTTCTTCCTGTAAATCTTCTTCATTTTCAGAAATATTTTGTGTATTATCGTTTTCATGCTCTATATTACTATTTTCTTGTTCTGTATAATTTTCTGGCCTTAATTGCTCTTTAAACTCATTTCTAGCTGTATCATTTTCAACATTAGCTTCAACGATTTCCTCATTTTCTGGATTCTCAGCTGCTGGTAGAAGTTTTGTCTTAAATGAATTTATTTTTCTTTTTATGTTTGCCATGATTCTTTTAAAAATATTATCATCTTGCACAGTAACATTTTCTTTATTTGCTTTTCTTGCCCATTTAGCTACTTTTCTAGCTTGCTTCAAATATTTTGAATCTATCATTTCATCTTGCTCATCTTGTTGCCTAAAGTCATATTCTAATTTAATATTTTCTGTATGTTCTCCTACTAATAATCTTTCATAGTCTTTTAATAAATCTTTTGCTACATTTTCATCAATTGTTTTTGAGTTTAATAAATTATAAATATTGCTGTCGCAAGATTTTAATAGCATTTGTTCTTTTCCATATTCTCCATCACGATAATATTTTAAAGCTACTTCTCTAAAATAGTAAGGGACTTCAATTCTTTTAACCTTGCATTCTGCTAAAACGCTTTGGTCTATCTCATTTATTATTTTGCATACGCTATTAGTTACAAGAATTTTATATGTGGTTTTAGCTGGCTTTGGTTCCGGCTCTGGTTTTGGCTCTGGCTTTGGCTCTGGCTCTGGCTTTGGCTCTGGCTCTGGCTTTGGCTCTGGCTTTGGCTCTGGCTTTAGCTCTGGCTTTGGCTCCGGCTTTAGCTCCGGCTTTAGCTCTGGCTTTGGCTCTGGCTTTGGCTCCGGCTTTGGCTCCGGCTTTAGCTCTGGCTTTGGCTCTGGCTTTGGTTCCGGCTCCTGTTCATTGCCTAGCCATTCGTCAATTGCCTCTCTTTCAGCTTTTTCTGCTTCTTCTCTTTCTTTATCTAAATCAGCTTGTATACTTTCCCTTATTTTTTCAATACTTCCGTATTTGTCAAGTGAATTTTGAGCAATACTTAAAACGCCCTCTAGTCTTGTTATTCTCGCATTAATATCCTCAATTTCATTGTCAGAACGCCCTTCGACTCCATCTTTTACATCTTCATTTTTTATTTGTTCAATTTTACCTTTTTCACTGTTAATTATTTTATTAATCTTTTTTATATAATTTTTTACTGATGTAACAGTCTTTTTTACTCTGTTTTTTGCTTCTGCATCAATTGATTTTTTCTCTTCTTCTCCTTGTGTAACGCTTTCAATTTCAAGAGATAAGTCACGTAATGCATCCGTTTGATATTTTTCTCTTAGTTCTAATATCTTTTCAACTTTTCTTTTTTCAGACATTCTATTGATATTAATGTTATAATATTCTAATTCAGCATCTATTCCCATAGAAAGGCGTCTTTTTGTTTCCTCAATACTATTATTAATTTCTTCTTTTCTTTCATCGCTCTCTTTTACTTCTTGCTTTATCTTTAAAAACTCATTTTCAATAATAGTTTTTATATTTTCTTCTTCCATGTTTTTCTCCTCTCAAAATAACTCTTTATGATTATTTTTTAAGTCTTTTTTATTGTAACATTTTCTGTCATATTTTGCAACATTTTTGGTTTTCAAATTTTATATACGTTCTACTTCAGGCATAGATTTATTTTCCATTTGATGTGCTACGCTTGTTGCACTATATTCTGGAGTTTTTAATGATTCAATGAAGTTTTTTCTTCTTTCTTGTGTCATAGATTCCTCTTTTTCGGTGCTTTCACTTATATATTCTTGATTTTCTGCAACTTCAGTTGCTTTTCTAATTTTCCTTTTTTCTCTTCTGTCAGCTATTTTTGCTATTAATCTACCAATTACTGGTATAGCTGCGATTTTAGGATGTTTATATTTAAAAGAAGTAAATTTATCCTCTTCATCCTCTTCAAATAATTCTTTTATTAGCTGTTGTTTATCTCCTTCATATCCATCTCTTAGTCCTGCGATGAATTCTAATTTACGAACTTCCATAAAAGACATTCCTTCTGTGTTTCCAGTTAAAATAAACTGTTTTATTTCTTCGCTATTAAATCCTCTTTTTCTTGCAATCTCTATTGCATTTTTGAATTTTGTAACAAGCTCTTCATGTCTTTTTTCTGATGATTTGAAAGGTAGTAAATCTGTCTTATTTTCTTCTGGTTTTGTCCCAAAAACACCACTTGAAAAGAGCTTTCCTAGTTTTTCTTCTATATCATCACTTTCTGAATGCTGCTCTTCTTTCTCACGTTCATCTCTCTTCCCTTCTGCTTTTTCACCTTCTTCTCTAGTATCTTTAGGCTGATTTTCTTTCCCATCTATTCCATGTCCTGTTCTATAATTTCCATTTAATTCACTAAGTAATACATCTTCATTGCTTTTACCAGATGTATACAAATGTATTTTTTCTTCATCAGCTTTTATTGTTTCTCTCATTTCAGCTATTTTTTGTTTTGTTTCTTCAAGTATAACTGCTTGTGTTTTTCTTGTTCTTTTTCTTGCTTTATAATTTTGTGGATTTTTCTTTCTATCATACTCTCTTAAATTTTTTTCATATTTTTCTCTTGCCTCTGGTGTAATTTCACTCTCGCTTTTGCTCTCAAATTCTTTTATAGCTTTTTCAAGATTGCTTATTCTTGTAATTTTAGCCTTTAAAGCTCTTCTTATTTTTTCCTCAGAACTTTTTGCTTGTTTTTCTAGTTCAACCATCATAAGTCTGTGTGCAACATACTCTTCAATAACTTTGCTAAATTCTTGCTCTCTCTTATTAAGTATTTCGCTTCTTATTTTTTCTATTTCTGCATCTTTGTCATTTAGTCCGTTTAATAGATTGTTATCCATTTGTATTCCCCCTATTTTTTGATAATGTTTTAGTTTTTATGGAGCACACTATGCTCCACTGCGATTTTTCACAAACCACATTACACTATCTCTTTTTATTTATCATACAAATTGTATTATAACATTTTTATGCAGAAAAGTCAATATTATGTAAATGTTTTATGTTGTGCAGTTCTTTTTTAATTCTTCTATAGCTCTTTCAGACAATCTTTCATATCTTTCCTTTTTGTCTTTTATCTTCTTTTCTAAGCTTGGAAGAATTCCAAAATTAGCATTCATCGGCTGAAAATTCCTGTTTTCTTGAGATATGTAATCTGCTAAACACCCTATCATTGTTTCTTTACCAAATATAATCTTTCCTTGTCCGTGAATTCTATTTACCACATTTAAACCGGGCTATCATACCTGATGAAATAGACTCTACATACCCTTCAACTCCTGTTATTTGTCCAGCAAAGAATACGTTATTATTACTTTTCATATTATATGTATTATCAAGAAGCTTTGGAGAATTTATATAAGTATTTCTATGCATTACGCCATATTTCACAAATTCTGCATTTTCAAGTCCCGGAATAAGCCTAAACACTCTCTTTTGTTCCCCAAATTTAAGGTTTGTTTGAAATCCTACGATATTATATAATGTTCCTTCTTCATTATCTTGTCTTAGTTGTACAACTGCATATGGTCTATATCCCGTTCTTGGGTCTGTAAATCCAACTGGCTTTAATGGTCCAAATCTTAATGTATCTAGACCTCTTTTGGCCATTATTTCAACTGGCATACATCCTTCAAAAATTTCTCTCTTTTCGAATTTATGTAGTTCGACCACTTCTGCATTAACAAGTTCTTCACAAAATCTTTCATATTCTTCTTTATTCATTGGAAGATTGATATAGCTTTTTTCTTGTTCTTTTATATTATTTCTCCAAGTTTCTATATCTTCGTCTTTTGGTCTTTCTTGGTCATATCTATTTCCATAGAAAGCTATATTAAAGTCTATACTTTCCTTTTCCACAATAGGAGCAGCTGCATCGTAAAATGCAAGCTTATCTTCTCCTGTTAGTTTCATTATTTCTTTAGATAGGCTGTCACTTGTAAGCGGTCCTGTTGCAATGACAACTATATTTTCTTTTATCAAATCTTCAAGATGGATGTTTTCTCCTATCTCCTCTTCTATCAGTTGAATATTATCCATTGATTTTATTTTTTCAGTTACAAGCCTCGAAAACCTTTCTCTATCAACTGCTAATGCTTGTCCTGCTGGCACAGCGGTTTCATCTGCGCATTTTATTAGAAGGCTATCCAATCTTCTGAGTTCTTCTTTCAATAAACCACATGCATTTGTAAGTAAATTTGATTTAAAAGAATTACTACAAACAATCTCAGCTAAATCTGAATTACTGTGAGCTGGTGAAAATTTCTTTGGTTTCATTTCGTATAGCTTAACTTTTATCCCATTTTTTGCTATTTGATATGCAGCTTCACATCCTGCAAGTCCTGCTCCTATTACTATAACCATATAAAAACTCCTTTTAAAAAAAGTGGCTTAATCTCTTATGGAGCACTACTTAAGCTCCTCTACAACTTTCGCATTGTTTTTCATAGTGGAGCTTAATTAGTGCTCCTCTA
>ODAI011520460.1_pt1 | contig 29314 bp, 24 predicted proteins | sample 1539321 | NCBI WGS metagenome assembly ODAI01 (sample SAMN02144231, study PRJEB22623) | gut metagenome | biome: sheep rumen | host: Ovis aries | place: New Zealand
AGAGTGGAATAAAAAAAGGGTAAGCGATTTACATCGCACCGCTACAACCTCCTACCCTTGCTCCGGTCAAGGCCTGGGGGAGTTCAGAGGGAGCTGGTCGTGTAAGACTTACCCTATAAATTGCGCTTAATCATTAAAAGCGAGTGCAAAGGTACAACTTTTTTTTGAATTGTGCAAGTTTTGTGAAAAATAAAAATTCAGAACAAAAAGTATATATATACTATGTATATATATAGAAAATAGCAAAAAAAATACCATTTAAAGTGCTCATCCTATGGTGATCCTATGGTGATCCTATGGTGACTGTATGGTGATCCTATGGTTTAATACCGATGCGATGTGCATGAGGAGAGTACTTGGGCAAGTTGAGGATGTTAGAAGACTTCATAATAGGTCGTATCAAGGCGGAACTGCCGTTTGAACCGAACGCGGAGAAGGAAGGTCTCTTCCTGGCACTCGGTGCTTTTTTGGTTTCCCGCGACGCGCACAAGGCGTTTATCCTGCGCGGCTATGCGGGTACGGGTAAGACGAGCGTAGTAAGTGCGCTGGTACGAGCGTTAGGAAGTCTGAAACAGCCGTGCGTGCTACTGGCTCCGACCGGTCGTGCAGCCAAAGTGCTGAGCCGTTACTCGGGCGCGCCGGCATACACAATCCATAAACAGATATACCGGCTCAACCGGTTGGGCGGCGAGGTCTTCACGCTAAGTGACAACCTGCGAAAGAACACCCTCTTCATCGTCGATGAAGCCTCCATGCTCAGTAACCAGCCGTCAGCAGTCAGTTCTCAGCCATCCGCTTTTGGCAGCGGCAGTTTGCTGGACGACTTGGTGAAGTACGTCTATAACGGACAGGGGTGCAGTCTGCTGCTTCTCGGCGACGATGCCCAGTTACCGCCTGTAGGCAGCAGCTACAGCCCGGCGCTGGACGAAGATTTCATGCGAGGCTACGGGTTGGAAGTGAGATGCCACCAGTTATCGGAAGTGGCGCGCCAAGCCTTGGACAGCGGCGTTTTGAGCGAGGCAACGAAAATCAGAAACGGGGCGATTACCGTTCAGCCCAACGGCAGGGATATTATCAAAGTGCCGGGCGAAGAGGTGGTCGAGCGGTTGGAGGAGAGTTGGCGTGAAGTGGGTGCAGAAGAGACACTTATCATCGCCAGAAGCAACAAGATGACCAATCTCTACAACGGAGGCGTACGCGCACGGGTATTGTGGAAAGAGGACGAGATATCCAACGGCGACAGACTGATGGTAACCAAAAACAATTATTTCTGGGCGCAAGAGTACAAGGACCTGGAGTTTATCGCCAACGGTGACATGTTCGAGATAGAGCGACTGAGCAACCGTCACGAGCTGTACGGTTTCCAGTTTGCCAAAGCGGCTTTGCGGTCGGTGGATTACGACTGGGAGATAGAGGCGCTAGTGTGGATAGACACGCTCATGACCGACAGCCCGGAAGCGAACTACACCCTCCAGCGCGAACTCTTCAGCCGCATTGCGGAGGATTATCCGGAGATACGGAACAAAAAAGAACTTGTCAAAAAGATATACGAATCGCCCTACTACAACGCCCTGCAGGTACGTTTTGCCTACTGCGTGACATGCCATAAAGCCCAAGGCGGGCAATGGAAGCATGTCTATATAGACAACGGTCTGGGAGAGGAGCGGATCAGCGAGTTGGACGAACCGGAAAAACGGGAATACAGGAGGTGGCTGTACACCGCAGTGACCCGTTCTACGGAAAAAATATACTTATTGCGCTGATTTTTCCGAAAATACTTGTGTATATGGATATTTTTTTGTAATTTTGCACGCGGAATGTGAAATCATCAAACCAATTCTTATAATTTATAATTAATAAACATTATGAACAAACATCTACACGCTTTTTGTACGTTTACAATCGGATGTGTATTGTTGGGTTGCCAATCAAGGGTTGATCTCAACAACATTGACACGACCAGTCAATTGGGACTCGGAATTGCACTGCCGGTTGGATCTGTAAACATGACCGTGGGCGATTTTATCGGTGATGTCAAGAATCTGTATGTGGACACCATGAACAACAAGGGTGTCCTGACTTATCAGATTGACACGACCATCTCCCGTTATTATCACCAAGTGGATCTAAAACAACACATTTCAGAGAAAACACTCTCGTTGAATGTGTATGACAAGTTGAAGGAAAATCCTGCTCTGGCAGCCATGCTGAGTATGAACGGCAAGGTAACCGGCAACGGTGAGCCCATCACGCTGGATTTCCCGTTGGTTCTTCAGTTGAACGGCATCAACAATGCCTCCAACACCTTAGGCGAGCGTCTGGACAGCGCGCTGATTGACATGGCGAGCTTCACCTCGCTGATCGACACGAGCCACCTGCCTCTCCAATGGGAGTGGATTGATCAGGTGACCTTGGATTTAGGTCCGCAGATTACCCGTGCCGCAGGTAACACGATGACCGTTTATGACAAGACGCGTGACACCGACAGGTCTAAATTTGACTACCGCAAAGAGGTGCCGACCAACGTGGACAACTTCAGTATTGTATTGATGAACAACCGCCACCCGAGCGGCTGGACGGCTTATCAGAACAATGTGGTGGACACCTGCCAATTCACGGTACATTTCACGTTCACCATCCCTGCCGGACAGCAGGTAGAGGTACCGACCGATGCCAAGTTCAACTACACCTTGGGCGTCCAGTTCATTGACTACACCGCCATCTGGGGTATGTTCCGCCCGTCCAGTGACATGCATAGCGAGGAAGTAGTGGATTTGGGCGAGAGTTGGGGGGCTCTGGATTTCCTGACCCGCTCCAGCATTCCGTTCTCTGATCCCGTAGTGAACGTCAATATCGGCACCAAGATTGCCGGTGCGCTTCTCATCGACAGCGCGTATATCTTCGGCGTGGATCACAACGGCGTGCGTACAGACGCCACCTTTGAAGAGGGCAAGACCTACCGCCGCGTGACCTTCGTGGAAGGCCAGTACCTGCCGCTTTCCAGCCAGATAGGCGACTCCACAACCCGCATGAACGTCCGTTTCGACAATACTGTACAGGGCGGTCAGATACATCGTCTGTTCCGCAACATTCCGCAGAAATTAGGGTATAAGTTCGCCGTCAAGTTCGACGAGCAGCAGACTCCGCAAATCCGTGTGACCAATAACACAGCCATCAAGATCAAGGCGACCGCCACACTGCCGCTTATGTTCAACGAGGGGCTGCATATCGACTATTCCGACACGGTGAAAAACATCAATCTGAGCCGTTATACCTTGGATTCGCTTCTGGCGGAAGTAAAAGAGATCGACTCGCTCCACGTGAACGAGCTGCGCGCTGTTTTGGAGGCGGAGAACAACCTGCCGGTTTGTGCAAAGGCTTACATGCGTTGCTTGAATGAGCGCGGAGAGGTGATCAAGGATCCGACGGATTCCAGCAAGCCGCTGGTTCTGTTCGAGACCGACACGATCCGTCTGACCGCTCCTGCTTACGCCAACAACGGCGGATGGCACAAAGCCGCTCCGGGCAAGACACAGATTCTTGCGTACCTGACACAGGACAAGATCGACCTGCTGCCGGAGATCAAACAACTTGTGTACACCGTTGTCGTGGACGACGAGTCTCTGAAGAGTGCTTACCAGCAAGGGCTGACCAAAGTGAGCATTCTGAACACCGACAACATTAAAGTCTGGATCGGTGTGACCGCCAATGTGGACGCAAGGTTTAATTTCAACAACCAAAACAAGCAAAATAAATAAGGAGGGCTGAAAAATGAAACGAATACATAAAATTCTTCTTGCAGCCCTCGTGGCAATCATCGCAGTCAACGCGAGTGCGCAACAGGTGAATACACTCTATTTCCTGGAGAACGCCCCGATGCGTCATACAATCAACCCGGCGTTCCAACCGGTGAGCCAAGGCTACGTCAACTTCACACCTTTAGGATGGTCCAGCATGACTGTAGGGAATAACTCGCTGACGATGAGCGATATTTTCTATATCGATCCGACCACCGGAAAGACCATTACTCCGCTCCATCCGAACGGAGACAGGAACGCCTTTCTGCGCACGATGCGTAATGTGACTTACATGAACGGCGGCGCAATGTTCAGTATCGTCAATTTCGGTTTCCGTCATAAAGACGTAGGTTACGTGACCATCGGTATCAACGAGCGTATCGAAGGCGGTACGACGGTTCCGAAATCCATCTTTGATTTCTTCTTGGATGGCGGAATGAAGAACTTGAACGGAATCAACACCATAAACTTAATGGGATTAGGTGCGCGTTCTACCATATACACAGAGGTTAGCGGAGGTTATAGCTATCAACTGAACGAGCACTGGACCATCGGTGGTAAGGTAAAATTCCTGATGGGTCACGCATACGCCAATATGGGTTCTTCCAACCTCGCCATCAATGCCAGTACCAAGGAGTGGAAGCTGCGCGGTGATGTCGATCTGGATATTGCGGCACCTGTTAACTACCAATATTTTAACTCCTATATCGCCGGCAAGAACGTAAACCAGATCATCAATGGTTTCAGCGACGGTACGTTTGACCAAAGCCAGCTGATCAATACCCAGGATCCGAAAGCCCTTGCCCTCCAACTGCTGAATCCGTCCGGCTACGGAGCTGCTTTGGATTTCGGTTTTACCTATAAACCGATTGAGAACCTGCAGATTAGCGCCGCTCTTACCGACCTTGGATTTATCTACTGGCAGCGAAACAACCGCTATACCGCACATGTGGATACCACTTTCACCGGTGCCGGTCAGATTGATTACAACGATCCGGCTTACCGTGATGCACAGGGTAATTTCTCCACCCAGATCCTGATGGATACCGTTACCAACCGTCTGAAAGGACTGCTTAACGGCGTGACTTTAGCGCAAGGCGGTACGGGCACAGCCCGCATGACAACTGCCCGTCTGAACATAGGTCTGGATGCCAATTTCTGGGACAACCGCGTAGGCGTGGGCATCGTTTCCGCCACCCGTCTCCACAATGCCCGTTTGTACGAGGAGATTACGCTGGGTGTCGCTTTCCGCCCCGTAAACTGGTTTAACATTGCCGCCAGCTACTCGCTATTGGAGAACGGTAAGTACAGTAACATAGGCGCCGGTCTTGGTTTCATGCCGTACGACGGTATTAACCTGACCCTCGCCATGGATTATATCCCGACGAGTTATGCAGCCCTGCCCAACAGCAATGCCTCGGCTCCGAAACAGTATTTACTGCCGGACAAAGCCAAGACCGTCAATGTAGCACTCGGTTTCTCCATTGTGTGGGGCTCCAACCGTCGCGACAAGGATAAAGACGGAGTATGGGACAAGATAGACATGTGTCCCGAGACTCCGCGCGGCGTGCAAGTGGACAGCGTAGGCTGCCCGATTGATACCGACCATGACGGTGTGCCTGACTATCTGGATCACTGCCCCGGTACTCCGGCTGCCGCCATCGGCTATGTGGACAGCGTAGGTTGTGCTTTGGATACCGACGGTGACGGCGTAGAGGACTACAAAGACAAGTGTCCAAACACCCCGAAAGAGGCTTATGGCATGGTGGACAGTGTAGGTTGTCCGATCGATACCGACGGTGACGGTGTTCCTGACTATCTCGACGAGTGTCCGGGTACGCCGGCAGAAGCTTACGGCAAGGTGGACGCAAAGGGTTGTCCGATCGACACCGACGGTGACGGTGTACCTGACTATCTCGACGAGTGCCCCGGTACGCCGGCAGAGGCTTACGGCAAGGTCGATGAGAAGGGTTGCCCGATTGACACCGACGGAGACGGTGTACCTGATTATATAGACGAGTGTCCGGGTACTCCGGAGGCAGCTCGCGGCCATGTTGACGCCAAGGGTTGTGTACTCGACAGCGATAACGACGGTGTACCTGATTACATCGACGAGTGTCCGACTGTTCCCGGTTTGAAGGAGAACAAGGGTTGTCCTGAGGTTAAACGTGAGGTACGCAACCTGCTCAAGAAAGCCATGCAAGGTATCGAGTTTGAGACCGGCAAGGCGAATATCAAGAAGAAGTCTTACCCGCTGCTCAACCAGATTGCCAATATCTTCATTGAGAACAAGGACTATATCGTAGAGGTTCAGGGTCACACGGATAACACCGGCAAGTACGAGTTGAACAAAGAGTTGTCCGAGAAGCGTGCCAATGCCGTTCGCGACTACCTCATTGCGCAAGGTGTGGACTTCCAGCGTATGACCGCTGTAGGTTATGGTCCAGATGTGCCTATCGCAGACAACAAGACGAAAGCCGGTCGTGCCAAGAACCGCCGCGTTGAGTTCAAGATCACGTTCGAGGAAGTTCATTACGAGAGCGTTCTTGACCACGCTGATCCGGTTCCTGCCGCTCCTGCTGACAGTACTGCAGTAGTCAAGTAAGCTACCTGCTTTTGGGTGGCGGCTCTGACCGGCCGCCACCTAACTAATATTCATTAACAATTAAAACAAAATACAATTATGGGAAGAGCTTTTGAATATAGAAAAGCAACAAAACTGAAACGCTGGGGGCACATGTCCCGCACATTTACCAAATTAGGAAAAGAGATTACTATAGCAGCCCGTGAGGGCGGACCGGATCCTGATTCCAACCCGCGTCTGCGCACGCTGATCCAACAATGCAAGCGTGAGAACATGCCGAAGGACAACATTGACCGCGCCATCAAGAAAGCGACCGACAAGTCATCCGAGGGCTACAAGGAAATCAACTACGAGGGATACGGTCCACATGGCATTGCTATCTTCGTGGAGACCGCTACCGACAACCACATGCGTACGGTAGCTAACATCCGTTCTTACTTCACCAAGTTCGGCGGTACGCTCGGTACACAGGGTAGCTTGCAGTTCCTCTTCGACCGTAAAGCGTGCTTCACTGTAACGATGAAGGACGGCATTGATCTGGACGAACTGGAGCTTGAGTTGATTGATTTCGGCGTAGAGGAGTTGGGCGTAGATGAGGAGGAGAACACCATCGTCATCTACTCGGATTTCAACGAGGCTATCAACATGCAGAAATACCTTGAGGACAACGGTTTCGAGATCCAGTCTATGGAGTTTGTACGCATCCCGAACGACACCAAAGAGCTGACCGACGAGCAGCGCGAGTCCGTACAGAAACTCATCGACAAGATCGAAGAGGACGAGGATGTACAAAATGTGTTTACCAATATGGCGGAGTAGTCGAAAGTCGAAAGCAAATAGTCGAAAGACCTATGATCATTTCTGAATACTTCAAACTAACCGATCGTCAGGCTGAGCAATTTGCTCAGCTTGACGCGCTTTATCGCGACTGGAACAGCAAGATCAATGTGATCTCGCGCAAGGACATTGATAATCTGTATGAGCACCACGTGCTCCACTCGCTCGCCATCGCCAAGCTGCTGCCTTTCCAGCCCGGTACCACGATTATGGACGTCGGTACAGGCGGCGGTTTCCCGGGAATCCCGTTGGCGATCCTCTTTCCCGAGTGTCAGTTCCTGCTGATTGATTCTATCGGCAAGAAGATCAAGGTGGCTGCCGAGGTTGCACAGGCACTCGGGCTGACGAACGTAGTCTGCAAGCAAGAGCGCGCAGAGGAGGAGAAGCAGAAATTCGATTTCGTTGTCTCCCGTGCCGTAATGCCCCTACCCGATTTGGTGAAACTGGTACGGAAGAATATATCCAACAAACACAAGAATGCCGTTCCAAACGGCCTGGTAGTACTCAAAGGCGGTGATTTGACAGAAGAACTCCGCCCCTTCAAAGAGGCGGAGCTCACTCCGTGCAGTACTTGGTTCGGTACTAAGTGGTTTGATAACAAATACGTTATATACCTACCCCTTTAAGCCTCCGTAAACTGGTCTTTGCCTACCCCACAGAGCGGACAAGTCCAATCTGCAGGAAGGTCTTCAAATGCCGTACCGGCAGCGATACCGTTATCCGGATCGCCTACTGCGGGATCATACTCGTACCCGCATACATCGCATACATACTTTGCCATAATAGATTGATTTTGAGATTAATAATTAGGGTCTATTTTACAATTCCTGTCCTTGAAGTGTATAAATCTTCTCTCCGCGTTGGATAAGCAATTGTCCGTCGCGGAGTATTTTTGTACTCTGGACATTGTCCGCTTGCACATTTTCAACGCCTTGCGGCTCCTGGTAGCCATCGTCCATCGGTGCCTTCTGCATCGCATAGTCGAGATACATCTCCAGCATGGTATAGCCGCTCGCGTGGCGCACATTGTTGTCCGCCACCTGCGGGTTGCAGCCATTTGCACTCTCCCACACGTCCGGCATTCCGTCCAGGTCGGTATCTGCCAAAGGCGCTACTACCGGATAATCGTAGAAACCCTCGGCATCCTCCTCGGTGTCTATGATTCCTTTCTTACCCGTCTTGCTTCCTGTATAGGTGTGAGATCCTGCACGTGTATCATGTATGAGGCGCTTCTCCACATGATCGCGCGGAAAACAGCCAACTGTATCCAATACGGTGTTGAAAGCCTGTTCTGCTGTTTCAAAATCCTCCGCCGCATAGGCGTACATGTCAAAATCGTAACGGCCATAAATACTGTCCTCCGTCCATCGCCACCAGGGTGTAGCCGGACGAATGAGCGTATCTACGCGCAGCGTATCAACATTGTTGTAGGGCGATTTACCGGTTACACCCTTCCAGTTATCCGCCGTCACGGACGCATCGCCATCGAATATGTTACCGTCCAGATACCATTGGCTGGGGCCCCATGAGGTGGCGCCGGAACGGGCTTTCTCTACCGAGAAGAAATACTTTTTATTCGTCGTATTGGGTCCCGCTTTGTAATAGTTGTTGATGAAGTTACACTCGTGTGCGGAGTTCAGTCCGTTATACTCTCCTTCCGCTAATTTTGCTGTGTTCTCACCTCCGTAGCAGCCGTTGCTGCCACCCTCGAAGTTATATTGCACATTGTTGATATAGTCCAGATACACCACGTAATCATTGCTCTGCGCGCCATTAAAGCGACAGGAACGCTTGTTATTGTTCACAAGCAGATTATGATGGTAGGTAGCCGGAGAACCACCCCACTGGCAGCCGTAACCGCGTGCGCCTTTCGGGTGACCGGAGTTGTTGAGCCCCTCATGCACGATACAATACTGGACAGTTATAAAATGGCTGTCGTAGGTATTCATGTTTTCTTCCGTGGACCATCCGAAATCGCAATGGTCAATGATAAAACTCTCGCAGTTCTCTGCACCAAAAGCGTTCTGCGTAATGATAGTGTCGTCAGCGTCATTGCGTCCTATCCTGAAACGGAGGTTACGAATGATAAAGTTTTGTGAGCCGCCGCAGTTCACTTTATTATGGGTAATGACGATACCCATACCCGGCGCAGTCTGTCCGGCGATGGTGTAGTTCCGGCGGTTGATACGCAGGTCTTTGACAAGGCGTATCTCTCCCGAGACGGCGAAACAAACCGTCAACGGTTCGCCGGGATACTGTTGCACCGCCCAGCGGAGCGTGCCTTCGGTCGTGCCGTCCGCATCGTCAGCAAGAGAGGTTACATACACCACTTTGCCGCCACGGCCGCCGGAGGTGTATTTACCGAATCCCTCTGCGCCGGGAAAAGCGACAATCGTGTCCGGCAGAACGGCTGCGGACAAGGTACTAAGTGACAAAGTACAAAGTACGAGGGTTAGAATCTTCTTTATCATTGTATTTCTTGGGTTAAAGCGCGCCATAGTGCGTCATCGGGCACCGGCGCAGTGATACATATATTTTGTTTGCTAACAGGGTGAACAAACTCTATCTGTCGCGCGTGCAGGCAGATGCCACCATCGGGGTTGCTGCGTTTCGCACCGTACTTGAGATCGCCCTTGACCGGACAACCGATAGCCGCCAACTGGCAACGGATCTGGTGGTGCCGTCCTGTCTCAAGGTTGACTTCCAAAAGCGTGTAATGGTCTCCCTTAACGAGGGTTTTGTAGTTTAGTATAGCTAACTTGGCGTCTTTCGTGCCGGGCTTGGCTATATAGGATTTGTTCTGCGCTTCGTTGCGAGTGAGCCAATTCTCCAACCGTGCCTCCGGCTCTTTCGGAGCACCTTGTACAATCGCCCAGTAGGTCTTCTTAATTGACAATTGACAGTTGACAGTTGACAATTTCGATTTCTCTTTGAACATCTCATTGAGCCGTGTGAGGGCTTTGGAGGTTCGGGCAAAGAGCACTACCCCGCTCGTCGGACGGTCCAGACGGTGCGTCACACCTAAGAACACCTCGCCGGGCTTGTTGTACTTCTCCTTGATATACGCCTTGACGGTCTCGCTGAGCGGTGTGTCACCGGTCTTGTCGCCCTGCACGATCTCGTTGCAGGTCTTATTGACGGCTATGATATGATTATCTTCGTAGAGTACGGTCATGACATTTTCTCATTTGGTCATTTACCATTTTGCCATTTACACATTTCGTTGCCGCACGGCTTCGTAGATAAACACACCTGCAGCGACGGACACATTGAGGCTCTCAATGATGCCTGTCATCGGCAAGCGTACCTTGTCGGTACAGAGTTTGAGGTTCTCCTCGTAGATACCTCTCTCCTCGCTTCCCATGACGATACAGGTCGGCACAGTCATGTCCACCTCGGTGTAGTTACGGTCGGTGTGTTCGGTGGCTGCCACGATGCGAAGACCGCTTTCTTGGAGGTAGCGCAGTGCGTTCTGTAGGTTCTCCACCTTGCAGATAGGCAGTGTGTGCAGTGCACCGGCTGAAGCTTTGACCGCATCGCCGTTGATAGCCGCACTACCCCGTGCACCTATTATTAACGCGTCTACGCCTGCGCACACACACGTACGGGCGATAGCTCCGAAGTTACGCACGTCGGTTACGCCGTCGAGCATCATCAGCAGCGGCGTCTTGCCTTCGTCGTAGAGGCTTTGCACCAGATTCTCCAGCGGATAGAACTCTATCGGGCTGATGAAAGCGATTACGCCCTGGTGGTTCTTGTCGGTAAACTGATTGAGTTTCTCCAGCGGCACACGCTGAACCGGCGTGCCGGTGCCTTCTAACTTAATCAGCAACTCTCGGCCGATAGCCGAACTCATGTCGCGGCGAACGAGCACTTTGTCCAACGCCTTACCAGCGTCAATCGCCTCCATCACCGCACGGATACCAAAGATCATTTCTTTCTCCGGCGGTCGTTTCGTTTCGTATTGTTTCTTCTGTATCATTGTTTATTTGTTTTATCTTTTGGTTCGGATCCCGACATACTGAAATTTATAGGAACCGTGTATCTTGTCCTTAAAGTACGTCTCTCCCCTGTTTCATAATTCACAATCCGCCATGCCGGTTTCCATTGGGGCATAGCCCGGCATACACGAACAGCCTCTGCGTCAAGTACGGAATCGCCGCTGGATTGATAAATCTGTACTTCGCAGACATAGCCCAGAGAGTCCACTATAAACTGCACGACAGAGCGCCCTTCCGCGTGGTTCTTTTTAGCTTCTTCGGGGTAATGTATGCTGTCTGACATATACCTAAAAAGAGCCATCTGACCTCCCGGGTACTCCGGCGGAGCATCAGTGACAGGCCAGTTCCATTCCATATAATCATCTGCCACTAAATTAGCACAGAGGATCATGAAACCAATAAAAATCCACTTTCTCATGATTTAGTATTTTAGCCAGTTGATAAACTCCATCGGGTCGGTGGTAAACGCCATCGGGTCGGTTACCTGATTGCCCTGTGCGTCCAGTTGCACGAAGAACGGCTGGGCGTTTGAGCCGAACTGCTCCCGCTGAATGCGGCTGTTCTCGGTTCCTTCGCTCTCGCCGTCGCTGTCTGCGTCCAAACGGTCATCCACGAAGAGTTCGATGAAGACGTAACTCTGCAGCCTCGTCTTGACGCTGTCTTCATCCAGCACAAACGCCTCCATCTTACGGCAGTTGACGCAGCCGTAACCGGTGAAGTCAAGAATCACGGGTTTGCCGGTTTGACGGGCGTACGCCATGCCTTCTTCGTAGTCGTTGAAGACCACGCGTCCCTCAATCTGCATAGGCGGTGCAAAAGCACTGATCGCTTTCACCGGCGCGCCCCAGAGTCCTGGCACAAGGTAACAAGCAAAAGCGATGGATGGTATGATAACCGCTGCGCGGATGATCTTACGCGTCGTGGAAACGGATTTGATATTCCATAGCAGGTAGATACCGATACCGAGGAAGCAGACAATCCATATAGCGATGAAGAGCCAGCGCGGCAGGATGCCCCACCCGTACGCCATATCGGCTACCGAGAGGAACTTGAGCGAGAGCGCCAATTCCAGGAAAGCCAGCACGACCTTGAAGGAGGTCATCCAGTCGCCGGATTTAGGTGCCTGTTTGAGCCACTGCGGGAACATCGCAAAGAGCGAGAACGGCAGAGCTAACGCAATCGAGAAGCCCAACATGCCTATCGCCGGAGCCAATAAAGACTTGCCTGCCGCCTCTACTAACAGCGTACCGATGATCGGACCCGTGCAGGAGAAAGAGACAATCACCAACGTGAAGGCCATGAGAAAGATTGAGAATAGACCGCTGACGCTCAAAGTAGAAAGACCACTATCGTTCAAAGTAGAAAGCGGCTTTGAGTCCGAAGGACGGTCTTTTGTCTTTTTACTTTCTACTCCCAATTGGCGGGCTTTGCTGTCTAAAGCTGTGGACCAACTGTCCGGTAGCGTGATCTCGAAGAGCCCGAAGAACGAGAGCGCAAAGATCACTAAGATCAGGAAGAAAATGATATTTACCACTGCGTTGGTACTCATTTCATTGAGTGCCGAAGCACCGAAGAGAATCGTCACCAACAGACCCAAACCGACATAGAGAATTACGATGCTCAGGCCGTATAGAACAGCGTCCCGCAGTCCGCCGCCTTTCTTCAAGAAGAAGGAGACGGTCATCGGGATAATCGGCCACACGCAGGGCGTGAAGATGGCTAACAGACCGCCTAGGAAGCCAAGAACAAAGATCCAAAAGAGTGATCTTTGTTCTGACCGCTGCGCTGTAAGACCGGCTTCGCCTGTAGGATCACTTTGTTGTAAGACCGCTTCGCTATAGGACCACACCTCCGGGGCGGTACACATGACATCGTTGCAGCTGTTGAAGCGGATGGGTGTCAGGTCGGCCTTGGCTACGGTAAGTACGAACGAGTCTTTGTATTCCTCGTCGAACTCGCGGTCGCCAAACTCGATGATAGTCATGTGCCATCCCTCTTCGATGGTTGCTTTAAGCCGCACGCTGTCGCCAATTTCAGTTGCCGTCCACTTGGTCGGCTGCACCATCTGCGCCGCTGCAAACAGCGGCAGAAATGCTAATAATATGGTCAGTATTCGTTTCATTCGTTGTTAATATTTCTTCTTTCTCTTGATATGTCAGCATATCAGTATCTGATATATAGTTATTTTATTCCACCATATAAATTTTGCACGAGATATGCTTCCACGGATTTTCTGGTGATTGTTCACTTAATTCAGTTATCCTGCAGAAAAATACTTTGCCAGCATCCATCAAACGACTAATGATTTCATTCATTGTTCGTGGCACCCATCCTATTCTCGTTTGCTCAAAATATATGCCAATCGCTTTTTTGTCGTACTTATTTTGCGGATCCCGCCTCATTTGCAATACCTCGTCTGTCTTCAATTTCGGATATATGTCATTCATCTGCTCGCAATAGCCGGTTCCTGCCACTTCTATATGCAAGAGAAATACCTCCCGTGTAAAAGGTGCCAGAGCATTAGCGTCTGCTTGTCCGGCAAACATTGCCAATAATTCCGGACTTAGTTTTACGATTGCAGTTTCCATATTAAGCTTCTCCTATTCCGCTGCGAGACATACTCATTGCCGCTACATACGCCATCCATTTCTTTTCGTCTTCGCGCAATTTAGAAATATTTGCTTGAATTTCTTCTTGTTGTCTCTTTAATTGTTCTTCATCCACAAGCATTTCGCGCATAGTAAACGGGAATGTGAACTCCAGCTTCTCAATACGCTCTTTCATATCTGCAATACTTTTTTCGTATTGTGCAATTTCTTCTTCTATATCCGTATTTTGTAGAGCAGCAGGTTCCTTAGCATCAATCATTAACAAGATGTTCATTAATTCTTGCAAATTAGCAGTCTTGTATGCCGCTTGCACACGTACAAACAAATCACGTTCTTGTTGTGTCAAATCGGGATTCCAGTCCGGATGCAAACGTTTCACCAATATCCTATATATTTGCTTAAGTTCTTTTGCGTCTTCATCAGATAGTACCGGCGATTCCAAATAGTCCGTTGCCGCTTTTATTTGTTCCAACTGCTCTTGCAATAGCCGTTCGTATTCAGCGAATTCCTCGTTTAGTTGCTGTTCAACCGCCTCAATTACGATTGGTTCATTGCGGTTAATCTTAGCCTGAATGATTTGCGCTTTACGTTGCTGGCGTTTGATTGTTACTTGCAGCGAAAACTCCTCGTACTTAAAAGAACCTATCCATTTGGTATATGCAGCCAAAAGTGTAGATTTCTCATACGTAAGCATATACTCGCGTCTTTCGAATAACTCCGCCAATTCACTTTTCAGTTTGGCAAGGTATTCTTCGCGCGAGATTTCTCTTCCACAATTTACGCTAATTATGTTACTATTGATACTTGACATTATCGTGCTTTTAAAAACTTACACCCATATACGCTGTATTAATTCAAATAACAATCGCTGTCGTTCTTCAATCTCTTCTTTACCAAATGTAGGCATTGCTCTAAAACTCAAATTCTCATTTTTAATCCATTTTGTGAAATCCAATTTGGATTTGTAACTATCTTCCCGAAGAGTCTCATTCCAATATAGTGTATTCGCATATGACTTCAGTTTCTCGGAATAAGGTTCATTATTACTTGATTGATTATCCGCTCCTTTCATTAAGAGGAGACCTCCTAGTCTATTACGTTCACTTCTAAATAATTCTTCGTCATTATTAAACCTTTCATGATTTTCATCATTTTCTGCAAGTATATGTTCAATATGGAAACCATTAGTAGAACCTCTATTTATTACCAGATTATACAAATTCTGTTTCATCTCCATATTAGTATTATCTGCAATATACTGTTCTATTCTTGCCAATATATATCGAAGGAATCGCTTGTCTAAATCTATTCCCACATTACGGAATAAACTATAATTCCACACCTCTGACAAGTCTGAATTTTCATGTGTTGATTGTAAAATTGATAATAGGCACGTATCAAAAATATTTTTTATATCTTCATACATACAATTACGCAATTTAGTAGATAATTCATATACTTTATTTGCGAACATATTACTATCATAACTTCGTTGCAATTGCAACAAACAGAACAATCTATCAACCTGTTCCGATACCGTCTTTATCTTATTATCTTCATCTATGTCATCTACATTACAGGTACTAAGAATAAGCATAAATTGAGTATCCATTTGAGTAAGACCATTATAGTATACATAACGATATGAAGGATTAAAATAATCTCTATATTTATGTACCTTATAATACAATTCTGCATAATAAATAAAATCATGCATCAAAAATTGCTTTACTTTTTTAGCGTTATGATCTAATCCCAACTCTTCAATATTCATTATAGCCCGATGATAGTCATTATCAAATTTTCTACCTTCAGCCCTTGTATTCGCAAATTTCGCTTTAAGATAATATATAAAGAACTGATCTATGTTATCTTCACGCAACGAATTTATTTTTCCAATAGTATCATCCCACAATTCATTAAGTTGCAATGCATCCAATTCTTCCTTATCTATTTGCCCCAATAATTTTCCTTTTAGAATCTCGTATGGTTTTAATTTTACTCCTCGGTCATTAATTACCTCAAATACCATAGGCACCTCCGTTTGAACAATATCCAAACGAATAAGCACTAAACGTCTCAAGAAATAAAAGACAAAGGCATCAAATCTTTTAAGATTATCACTTGGTAACTCTTTATCCAAACGCGTTGAGATAATCTTATAATTTTCTACCATGTTTCGAGAAGTAATATTATCTTCTTTGGGCATATCTATTATTCCTTTTTGATAAATAGCATTCATCGTCAATATACTGCACTCGTGGTTCATCCAGAAGTTTTTCTTATATCCAGACATGCCTGCAATTTTTGTATCTATCCAACCTAATAGTTGAGAATTCATTTCTTTAGCACAAATACGTAATTTCATGAGTATTAAAGTCAACGTGGTTAGACGTTGCTGCCCATCAACTACATAATCTTTTCCAGAAACTTTATTTGTCACAAACGTATTGAGATAATACCAACTATATTGATCAATCAAGTGCTCAATATCTATATCAGATGATTCATGTTTTTTATATTCATCATTAAACTTATAGAAAATATCCTCTAGTAATTTCTCAACAGGATCCTTTGTCCATTTATACTGACGTTGATAAAAGTCAATGTAATACGTCGTACTACCAAAAAGCTGGTCAATGTTTTGTCTTTCCGGATTTACTTCCATAGTTTATATAATTTTACGTTAATATTTTAATCATTTTCATTTTTCAATTTTGCAATGACGAAGCCACGGAGCGTGGAATAGTGTTTGTTCTTGGTTACGGCAGGGGAGTCTGGACCAAAGAACTGAGTATTCGCTCTGTTAAGGTTCTTGTTGGCAAGGCGTGTGTAGTCGTTGTATTGTTGCTGCCAATAAGCTTGTCGTTTCGGGTTGGAGAGTTCGATTTTCGCCTGTTTTGAGAGCAGAGCGAATGCGGAACTATTGGCTTTTTGTTGCACAGAGATGGATTTGGGATCTTTGTGCACCGGGTAGTTGCTGATGACCGTTCTGCCATGACGGTTAGTGGCATAGAATTTGCTGTCACCAGTAAGGCGACCTTGCAGTTTGTTCAGTAATATGTCTAGTTCTGCTTTTGCCATAGTTTCATTACGTTTTTCTCAGGACGATCCCAGCATCCGTTTTCGACTCGTTATCGACTCGTTATCGTCTCGTTGTCGTGTTTAACTGCTACTTTAGTGCTATTTGATCGTATTCTATTCTTAGTTCTTCTGGTTAATCAAATTCACCACTACTTTGACCATGGTGTCTTTCTCTTCCGTACGGCTCTCGGCAATCATAAGGGTCAAGGCAACAAGGGTGTTGTCCGCCAGACGCTTGGTGCCATCCTCGCGGTAGAGAATGCCGTTGTTGTTCAGGAACCACAGGAACAACGTAGCCGCGATACGTTTGTTGCCGTCCGAAAAAGAGTGGTTTTTGGTCACCAAATACAGCAACATCGCTGCTTTTTCCTCCACACTCGGATAGAGGTCCTTTCCTCCGAAAGTCTGATAAATCTGACCTATACTGCTTTTGAACGAGTCATCTTTTTCGTTGCCGAACAGGGTACTACCGCCGAATTTCTCACGCAGTGCTGCAATGGTCTGCATGGCGTTCTCATACGTGGCGTGGAAACGCTCTTCGGGCGTAGTCTCTTTGACGGTCAGACGCTCATAATCATAGTTATCCAAGGTATCCAGCGCGTACGTGTAGTCCAAAACGACATCAAAAATAGCCTGCGTCTCATCCTCGCTCTCCACCGCCTTACTTTGTACCGTTCGACCCACAATCTGGACCAACTGCCGCAAATCCGACAACTGTTCACGACGGAGTTTCTCATTGACCGCAAAGCCTTTGACGAGGTAGTCTTTGAGTATCTTAGTTGACCACTGTCGGAAAGCGATAGCACGCTTGGAGTTAACGCGGTATCCAATGGAAAGGATTACATCTAACGAGTAAAAGGGGACAGGCTTCTTAACCCCATTAACGTGTAAAAAATGCACGTTATTTTCGCGCTCTACTTCTTCGTCGCGAAAAACATTAATTATATGACGGCGAATGTTTGATTCTTCCTTGCCAAATAATTGAGCCATCTGCGCGGCGGACAACCACACGGTTTCATTCTCCATGCGCACATCGAGTTGTACCGTGTTGTCTTGCGCACGATAGATGATTATCTCGCCTCTATTTTCAATGTCGTTCATATTATTGTATCTGTATCAACTGTTTCCGTTTTGGAAACTGTTAACTGTTTTCTCTTGACATATGCAAATTTTGCATATTACTCTTCTCTTTTTATGCAGGCACCGAGGGCGTTGAGGCGGGACTCGATGTCTTCGTAACCGCGGTCGATCTGGTCGATATGGTCAATGCGGGAAGTGCCTTCGGCAGACATGGCGGCAATCAGCATGGCTATACCGGCACGGATGTCGGGGGAAGTCATGTTGTTACGCTTCAGTTGGCGCTCATGGTTATGCCCCACGACTACCGCCCTGTGCGGGTCACAGAGGATGATCTGCGCGCCCATGTCAATCAGTTTGTCCACGAAGAAGAGGCGAGACTCAAACATCTTCTGGTGGATGAGAACGGAGCCCTTCGCCTGCGTAGCGACCACCAGAAGGACGGACAGCAAGTCCGGCGTGAGTCCGGGCCACGGGGCGTCGGCTATCGTGAGGATGGAGCCATCGAGGAAAGACTCAATCTGGTAGTGCTCCTGCGCAGGGATGACGAGGTCGTCGCCCTCTTCGTCAATACGGATACCGAGGCGACGGAAGGCATCGGGGATAATTCCCAAGTCGCGGATTCCGGCATCTTTGATGCGGAGTTCCGAACCGGTGATAGCTGCCATGCCGATGAATGAGCCTACCTCAATCATATCCGGCAGGAGTTTATGCTGCGCGCCGTGGAGGGCTTTGACTCCTTCGATGGTCAGGAGGTTCGACCCCACTCCGCTGATTTTCGCGCCCATGTTGTTGAGAAGGCGGCAGAGCTGTTGCACATAAGGCTCGCAGGCGGCGTTGTAAATCGTAGTTGTGCCCTGCGCCATGACTGCCGCCATGATGATATTCGCCGTTCCGGTGACGGACGCCTCGTCGAGCAACATGTACGCGCCCTTGAGATGCTTGCCGTTAAAACGGTACGCCAGCAGGTTCTGGTCGTACTCAAAAGTAGCCCCGAGGTTCACCATTCCCTGGAAATGCGTGTCCAGCCGGCGACGGCCGATCTTGTCTCCGCCGGGCTTGGCGTACGTCACTTCGCCCAAACGCGCCAAGAGCGGACCGATCAGCATCACCGAACCACGCAGTTTGTTACATTTCTTGAGGAAATCCGCGGACCTCAGATAAGCGGTATCGAGGTTAGCCGCCGTGAAGGCGTACTTGCCTTTCGCCAGTTTCTCCACCGTCACGCCTATGGACGCGAGGAGGTCAATGAGGTTATTGACATCGAGAATATTCGGGAGGTTGTCGATGACGACCGTTTCCTTGGTCAAGAGTACTGCGCAGAGCACTTGGAGCGCCTCATTCTTCGCGCCCTGCGGGGTGATGGCGCCGTGTAATTTATGGCCTCCTTCAACTACAAAACTTGCCATATCAGATATAGTTTACTTCGGGGTGAATATCTATGTTGAATTTGTCTTTGACGCTTTTGCTGACCGCGTCAGCGAGGGCGATGATGTCGTCCGGCGTAGCGTGGTTGGCGTTGACGATGACGAGCGGCTGCTTATGCCATACCTGTGCACCACCAAGGGTCTTGCCTTTCCATCCGCATTGCTCAATGAGCCAGGCGGCAGGGATTTTGACACCGCTGGGCGAAGGGAAGTTAGGCATATCCGGATATATCTTTAGTAACTCATTCGCTTTCTCTTCGGAGACAAAGGGGTTCATGAAGAAGGAGCCTGCGGAACCCACCTCGCCGACTGTCGGCAGTTTCGCCATGCGCGTTTGGATAATCTCCTCGCGGGTGGCGGACGCCTCTCCGGGCTTGACTTTATAGACCACGGAAGTGACGATATATTTGCCCTTGAGTTCGTGCTTGAAGATACTGTCCCTGTAGCCGAACCGGCACTCCTCATTGGTGAAGATGCGTTCCTCGAGGGTCTCTATGTCTATCGTATAAACGCGCTCTATCACATCTTTCGCCTCCACGCCGTACGCGCCTACGTTCTGCACCGCCGACGCACCTACCTCGCCCGGGATGAGACTCAGTTTCTCCATGCCGCAGTACGCCATGTCGGTCAGTTGGGCGATGAGATCGTCGAGCCGCAGCCCGTTCTGTGCCTCTACCGTCTCGTCGTCAATGAACCGCGCCCGCGCCATGCCGGAGTGCAGAATCACACCGTCATAATCCTTGGTAAAAAGGAGGTTGGAGCCCTGCCCGATATGGAGCATCGGTTCGCCCTTGTGCTCGCGGAGCACTTGCCGCAACTCGTCCAGCGAGTAGTACTCGATGAACAACCTCGCCTTCACGTCCATTCCGAACGTGTTGGGGATTTTCATATCAGATACAGCTCGCATCGCTCGGCATTCTCCAATCGCCCCGCGGGGACAGTGAAACACTAACTACTTTGGGTCCGTCAGGCATGGCGGTGCGTTTGAACTGCTGGGTGCAGAACCGCCTCATGAAGGTAGCCAACCACTTATCGATGGTCGCTTCGTCGTAGCGGTCTTCGAACGCCTGCAGCGCCATGTATTTGATCTTCTCGCGGGTGAAACCGAACCGCAGGAAATAGTAGATGAAGAAATCGTGCAGGTCGTACGGCCCCACCTTGTCCTCGGTTTTCTGGGCAATCTCTCCGTTCTCGTCCGTGGGCAGCAGTTCCGGCGAGACAGGCGTATCGACCACGTCAAGGAGGATAGACCTCAGCGGCTCGCCGTAGAGGTTCTCCGCAGCGTACTTGACAAGGAACTTGACGAGGGTCTTCGGAATGCCGGCATTCACGCCGTACATGGACATCTGGTCTCCGTTGTAGGTACACCAGCCGAGCGCCAGTTCGCTCAGGTCGCCCGTGCCGACGACGAGTCCGTTCAGTTCGTTGGCGAGGTCCATGAGTATCATCGTCCGCACGCGAGCCTGCGCGTTCTCGTAGGTTGCGTCGTGGGTCTCCATGTCGTGCCCGATGTCGCTCAGGTGTTGGGTTGTGACGTCGCAGATAGATATCTCGCGGTGGGTGATCCCGAGCTCCTCCATGAGCTGGAGCGCGTTCTGGTAGGTGCGGTCTGAAGTGCCGAAGCCCGGCATCGTGACGCCTACCACTTTGCTGCGGTCGATACCTAATATATCCGCCGTCTGCACGCACACGAGGAGCGCGAGCGTGCTGTCCAGACCGCCGGAGATACCGACCTCCAGCGTCTCGGCGTGGGTATGTTCCCAACGCCTCGCCAGCGCGCTTGCCTGGATGGAGAAGATATCCATGCAGTACTGGTCCTCCTCCCCTTTCTTGGGCAGGAAGGGCGAGGGCGAGAAGGTGCGGTGTACGGGTTCCGTGAACTCCTCCTCGCGCTCAATGGGCGCCACGTTGATATGACGGTAGTGCCCGGTCTTGTCTTTCGTAAAATTGGTGTTCCGCTGCCGGTCGGTGCGCAGACGCTCGATGTCAATCTCCTGGATTACCATGTCACTCACGCGCTGGAAGCGCTCGCCTTCGCTCAGCATCTCGCCGTTCTCGGCGATGTAGGTGCTACCGGAGTACACGACATCGGTGGTCGATTCGCCCACGCCGGACGAAGTATAGACATAACCGCAGTGGACGCGTGCCGACTGCTGGGTGATCATCTGACGGCGGAAATTGTTTTTGCCCACCAGGCAGTTGGAACTGGAGAGGTTGAAGATGAGCTCCGCGCCCTGAATGGACAACTGGGTAGAAGGAGGCAGCGGCGACCACAGGTCCTCGCAAATCTCAATGCCGAAATTATAGTTACGGGTGCAGAAAAGGAGGTCTGTACCGAACGGCACTTCGCCACTCCATATTTCTATTTTGGGAATACGCGGCGCAACGCCTCCGGGCATGTACTCGCGCGCGGCGCGTCCGGAAATGAACCAGCGTTTCTCGTAGAACTCGCCGGTGTTCGGCAGGTTGACCTTCGGCACGACGCCCATCACCTCGCCGTCCGTCATGACGAACGCGCAGTTGAAGAGGTCGTTCTCAATGGGCATCGGTGCGCCCACCAGGACAATAATCGCCTTGCCCCGTGTGTAGTCGCAAAGCGCCTCCAGTTCGCGCATTGCGCTCTGCTGCAAGGCTTGGGTAAAGAACAGGTCCGCACAGGTGTAACCCGTCAGACTCAGCTCCGGAAAACAGATCACCTCCACGCCCTCGGCAATCGCCTCGTCAATCTGTTTCCTGATCTGCCCGACGTTGTACTTACAATCCGCCACGCGGATGGACGGCACCGCCGCCGCCACACGCACAAATCCAAAATTGTTATTCATGAAATCATTTACGATTTAGTCATTTACCATTTACAAATAATTCGTGTGCAAAGATACAACTTTTTTTGCATATATCAAAATTTTTCAGTAATTTTGCAGCGTTTTTTGAATAACGATGAAGACATTACTATTCATATTAGCTTTTGTAGGCTCGTTCGCCGGGCGCGTGGTGGACCAGAAAGGGGAGCCCGTTCCGTACGCAACCGTCTATCCGGAGATTGCGCCCGAATGGGGCACGGCGACCAATAATGACGGTCATTTCCGGTTTGAGGCGAACCTCACCCGTGACAGCCGTATTATCGTCAGTTATATCGGTTACCAGAAGAAAGTGGTGCTCGCCGAGGAGCTTGTCTCTACCACCGACAGCAGCCTCGCAACCATCGTGCTCATCGAGCAACCGATTGCGCTGGAGGAGACGGTGGTAGCCGCCAAAAAGAGCAAGCAGAAGAACAAACGCAAACAGATGGCGGCGCTGCTGCACGCCGTATATGTCAAGTTGGAAGAGGAGTTTCCCGATAATAACGCCCGTTATAGCATCGTGAGCGACGTGCGGATGAACAGCGGCTTTGACTCTCCGCAGACCGGCAGTTCGACGGCTGTCTGGGGTATGGAGCAGATGATTGCCGATGTGGTTGTGCTGCCCGAACAGGCACGTGAGGGACGCGACTCCGTACAGTTTCAGGGGCGGTATTGCAAGCGTTTCTTCGATGCCGAGAAACGTGCGCAAGCAGACTCTATCCTCACCGGCAACATGCTCGAACGGATGGAGAGCCAAGGCAAGAAATCGTCCAAGAACCCGCATTCGCACATGCTCCGCCGGGCGGCAAATGCCGTGGATAGCGGCGTAGTGGTGCACCAGGCGCTTTTTGCGTTAGGGAATATGCGGTACGACTTTGAGCAGACCATGGCTGACACCCGCCACTGGACGGTCACCAACGAGTCGGAGGGCGAGACGGTACTCACCCACACGCAGACCGTCAGCCGCTATTTAGGGTTCTTCAAGATGACTTTCCGCCGGCATTATATCGTTGATTCTGAGAGTTATGCCGTCATCCGTTTCTCCGAGCAGGCAGAGGTCAAGGTTATTATTCCGTTCGGCATCAAACTGAACGCCGACCAGCTCCAGATGCTCAATCTGGTCAACATGAGTGAGACGAACATCGAGAAATTCCGTCTAAGGAGACTCCGCGGCAATGTGAGTCTCAACACCATCTATCAACGGAAAGACGGGCACGTTTACACCCAGGAGAAGAACATGGTGTTCAACGCACACATCATAGGCTCCAAGAAAACGGAAGTCCCGATGACCATCAAAGCGACCCAGCGCGTCACCAACCTTGAGACGGAGAATGTCCGCCCGCTCACGCGCTCACAAATCACCAGACGCGTAAAACGCGAGATAGTTGAGATTTACTAAATGAGATAGCACGAAACAAACATAATATATAGTACAATGAATAACGATTTATTTGATTTGAGCGGCCGTGTAGCACTGGTTACCGGTTGCTCGGGAGGATTAGGCGTGCAGATGGCGAAAGCCCTGGCTGCACGCGGTAGCAAGTTAGTTATCATAGCCCGCCGGTACGAGAAACTGGTGGAGGTGCAGCACGAGATCGAGCAGGCGTTCGGCGTAGAGGTGCTGCCGCTGCAATGCGACATCACGAGCACCGAAGCGGTGGAGAAAATGGTGGACGAGGCTATCAAGCATTTCGGCAAGATAGACATTGTGGTGAATAACGCCGGTACGGGTGCCGTAGCTCCCGCGGAGGACATCACCGACGCCCAATTTGAGAACGAGATGCAGATCGACCTCTTCGGCTCTTTCCGCGTAGCGCGCGCTGTAGCCAAAAAGACCATGATTCCGAATAACTACGGACGCATCATTAACATAGCATCCATGTACGGACTGGTGGGCAATAAGATTGCGCCCGCATCGCCGTACCACGCAGCCAAAGGCGGCGTAGTGAACATGACCCGTGCGCTCGCTGCCGAATGGGGCAAGTACGGCATTACCGTCAATGCCATCTGTCCGGGCTATTTCATCACTCCGCTGACCAAAGAGACGCTGGAGAGCGACTATTTCGCCAACTATGCCAAGACCGTCATCCCGATGGAGCGCTACGGTCATGAGGGCGAGCTGGACAGCGCCGTTTGTTTCCTCGCCGCGGATGCCTCACGGTACGTCACCGGCGTGGCACTGCCTGTCGATGGAGGATACACGTGTGTGTAATTGATAATTGATAATTTATAGATGAAAAACTGGAAGATATTTATTATGGCAGCCGTGGCAATCCTTGGCGCGAGTTGCGCAAAAGAGAATACAGACACCTCCAAAGCGCCTATCACGAAGCCCGAAATCACGATTGAGGGCGGACGGCTGACACCGGAAGGGCTTTGGGCGATGGGGCGTATCGGTAGCGTGAAAAGCGATATCGAGACAGGTCTGCTCGCGTACACCGTGAGTTACTATTCCGTGGAGGAAAACCGCTCGACGACTTGGATCCGTATCTGCAACCCCTTCGAGAACATGGCGGTAGTAGATGAGTTCGTCGGCTCCGAGCCGGCTTGGTTCGGCAACAGCGGCGCACTGGCTTACCTCAAAGGCGGCAAACTCTTTATCCGTCGCGACAAAGAGGAAGTGGAAGTCGAAGGCGCAGAAGATGTCGAGGGATTCCTACTCTCCCCGATGCGCGACAAGGTCATTTTGGTCAAGCAAGTCAAGACTGTTCCCTCTACCGCGGACAAGTATCCCGATCTGCCTTTGGCAACCGGTCACATACACGAGGACCTGATGTACAAGCATTGGGACGAATGGACGGAGACCGCTCCGCAGCCGTTCGTATACGAACTGCAGACCGAGTATTACGGTGAGGGCGAACGGATGAAATCCGCCAAGATTGGCGGATGTGTAAATATCCTCGAAGGCACCGCTTATGAGTCTCCGATGAAGCCTTTCGGCGGCATCGAACAGTTGGCTTGGAACCCCAATAACGAGGAGATAGCCTATCCCTGCCGCAAGAAAACGGGTCTCGACTACGCCGTCTCCACCAACAGCGACATATACCTCGTAAAAGTCGAAAGTCAAAAGTCGAAGGACAACAATCTGGTGCTCTCCGACGAGCGTAACATCACCGAGGAGAACAAGGGTTATGACACCAACCCCTCTTATTCGCCCGACGGCGAGTGGATAGCCTGGCAGTCCATGGAGCGCGACGGCTATGAGAGCGACCAGAACCGGCTGATGGTGATGAACCTCAAGACCGGCGAGAAGCGTTTCCTCAGCCGTTCGATGGATACCAACGTAGATGAATACAAATGGTTGGACGACACCTCTCTGGTTTTCACGGCTTGCAAACAAGCTACCGTTCAACTCTACCGCGTCACCCTCGACGGCTGGACCACCAAACTGACGGACGGTCAGTGGGATTTGGGGCTTGGCGATGTAACCGACTATCAGGCTTATCTGCTCGGTCACTCCATGCGCCAGGCGAACGAGATCTACCATCTGGACATCCGCGAATGGCTGCGCAAGGACCATGAGAGAATGGCGCACACTGAGATCTATTACGACCAGCCGTTTGACACCTATAATCAGCTCCTCGACCAGTTGACCCACGAGAACGACAATATCTACTCCCAGATCGAGCGCTCGACCGTTGTGCCGCGGTGGCAGAAAACGACGGACGGCAAAGACATGCTGACTTGGATCATCTATCCGCCGCATTTCGATCCGGCGAAGAAATACCCGACAATCCTCTACTGCGAGGGCGGTCCGCAAAGCCCGGTAAGCCAGTTCTGGTCCTTCCGGTGGAACTTCATGATGATGAGTGCGGGCGATTATATCATCGTGGCGCCGAACAGACGCGGTCTGCCGGGATTCGGCAAGGAGTGGAACGAAGAGATCAGCGGCGACTACGGAGGCCAGTGCATGAAAGATTATTTCACCGCTATAGACGAGTTCTGCAAAGAGCCGTATGTGGACAAAGACCACTTGGGCTGCGTGGGTGCTTCGTTCGGCGGGTTCAGTGTCTATTGGATTGCAGGTCACCACGACGGACGGTTCAAAGCCTTCATCGCCCATGACGGAATCTTCAACTTAGAGATGCAATACTTGGAGACCGAAGAGAAATGGTTTGCCAACTGGGACATGGGCGGCGCATACTGGGAGAAGAACAACGCCGTTGCGCAGCGCACATTTGCCAACAGCCCGCATCGGTTTGTCGATAAGTGGGATACCCCGATTCTCTGTATCCACGGCGAGAAAGACTACCGTATCTTAGCCAACCAAGCCATGGCAGCCTTTGACGCCGCCAAGATGCGCGGCGTGCCGGCTGAACTGCTCATCTTCCCGGACGAGAACCACTGGGTCCTCAAACCCCAGAACGGCATCCTCTGGCAAAGAGAGTTCCGCGGATGGCTGGATCGGTGGCTGAAGTAAGACTCCCCAAAAACATCGGAGTAATATCGGAGGCAAGTCGGAGGTAAGTCGGTATCAGACGCTATTCTTATAACCAAAAAGACGGGCGACACATTGTGCCGCCCGTTTTTTACGCTGTCGGTGTCAGCGGTGCTATTTAGTTTGTTTTCTTTGCTTGTTTTTTTGGTTCACGGCGCGTGTCCCAAAAACCTACAATGTAAACCGTATCGTCTTGGGTGTAATAGATAATCTTATTTTGTCTGGTTAGAACTATACTTCTGTACAATCTATTTCTATCCGCCAATAATGGTTCAACTTTACCTAAAGAGGGAAATTCCATTATCTGATTTTGGATGTCCTCAGTATTCTCTTTAAATTTACGTAACGCAGATAATCCCCACTCGTGCAGAATATACGATGCCGTTTTTCGCCATTGTTCACGAGCCTCTGTTGCCCATTGGATTTTTGTATTATTCATACTGCGCAACAAACTCATTCATCATTTGCGACATTTCTTCACGCGTATAAACTCTGCCGGCAGCAATATCTGCTTCCGACTCATCTATCATAGCATTGATCTCTTCCATCGTATAGGGCTTCAGTTGCTCTTTGGTTTCGGCCTCTACCTGTTCGATAAGATGTTCAGCCAACCAGCGCTTGTTGGCTGTGGTCAGATTGTACCCGAGAATGGTTTCCCATACGTGTTGTAATGCCGTTGTACTCATGATTATTCTCCTTTGAATTAGAGTAATTCTTCAATTTTGCTCGCAAAATTACATAAAAAATTTGATATACGCAAATAAATAGGAAGAAAAAAACGAATAACTTTGCATATTTCAAAAAAAAGCAGTAACTTTGCAGTCGTTTTGCAAACGAAAGCAAAGGAGTTATAACAAGATGAAATACAATTACGAATACGAAATTAAGTATCAGGAGGTGGACGCAAAGAAGAAACTGCGTCTCTTTAACCTCGAGAACTACATTTTAGAGGTAGCAGGGACGGTAGCAGACGAGTTGGGATTCGGCATCGCAAACCTCCATCCGCGGGGGCTGACATGGATCCTGACGCGGCTCTCCGTAGAGATGTACGAACTGCCCACGCACTGCCAGAAAGTGCGGTTCGAGACTTGGATCGAGAGCAACGCACATATGCTGAGCACACGTAACTTCAGGATTTATGCGAAGCCGTCAGAAGTCAGCCATCAGAAGTCAGATGAATGGATATTAATCGGTCAGTGCAAGTCCGTTTGGGCGGTACTGGATCTGGAGAAACGCGAGATCGTCAATATCTTCGACGACCCGATGTTTGAGGGTTGCGTGGACGGCGAGGTGATTGAGATGGCACGCGTGCGCATGACCACTATCCCCGAGCCCACAGGCTGCGTAGCGCACAAAGTCTCGTACTCCGACATCGACTACAACGGGCATTGCAACTCCTGCCGGTACCTGCAGGCGATGACGGACGCTTACCTGCCCGATTATTACGGCAAGAAAGTGCGCCTCGACATCAACTACCAGAAAGAGGCGATGCTCGGCGAGAACCTGCAAACGCTCTACCTCGTTGCGCCGGACGGCGTGCAATACCAGCTCAAGAACGAGGCGGGCGAGACCTCCTGCTCCGCAAAAATTACCATTCAATAGACCGCTTCGCTCAAAGAAAAAAGACCGCAGCAGAGCTGCTCAAAGAAAAAAGATAAAAGACAAATATATTATGGAAACTCTTGAAAACACCACCCCATTGAAGCGTCCGGCGGAACTGGAATGCGACGTAGTGCGGTTCCAGAACCAGAAAGACAAATGGATCGCCTTCGTAGGTCTCAAGGACGGCAAGCCGTATGAGATCTTCACCGGTCTTGCGGACGACGAGATGGGTATCGCGCTGCCTAAGTCCGTTACCAAAGGCAAAGTACTCAAGGTAGTACAGCCCGACGGGAGCAAGCGGTATGACTTCCAGTTCGTCAACACGCGCGGGTTCAAGACGACGGTGGAGGGGCTCAGTTACAAGTTCGACCGCGAGTTCTGGAACTACGCCAAGCTCATCTCCGGCGTGCTCCGTTACGGAATGCCGATTGACCAGGTGGTGCACATGATCAGCGGTCTCCAGATGGACAGCGACTCCATCAACTCCTGGACTACCGGCGTTGCACGCGTGCTCAAACGCTACATCCCCGGAGAAGAAGCGGAAGAGATCGAGGAATAAAGAGTTCTTCAGATGCTTTCGGGCGGCATCTACTTGTCGTGCTTGTGCTCGTAGATGGCTTCGTCCACATTGATGATGTAGTCGCCCATCTTCTCGAGTTCAAGGATGATATCCATATAATTGACACCGGTGGTGTAGTCGTACTCGTGCTCGGTGATAGACTGCATGTTTTGGTTCTTGAGTTCGTCACGGAAGTTATTGATTTCGTTCTCCATGTTGGTCATCTCGAAGAACTCGTCCTGCGTGATATTCACTTTTTCCAATGCATCCACCATCTTTGCCTGTGCGCCGGTGAGGAGATAAATCATCTGCTCGACGTTCTTCTCCTGATCCGCCGTAAAGGTGATATTGCCGTCGTGCTTGTGGCGGATGTAGCGCGAGAGGTTGTAGTTGGCGTCGCCCACGGACTCCAGCTCGCTGACGATACGGAGCATTTTGTGCACCTCGTGCTTGGACTGG
>ODAI010401629.1_pt1 | contig 29301 bp, 27 predicted proteins | sample 1539321 | NCBI WGS metagenome assembly ODAI01 (sample SAMN02144231, study PRJEB22623) | gut metagenome | biome: sheep rumen | host: Ovis aries | place: New Zealand
ATGGCTTTAAATTGCCACTTTCGGGGGTTTTCCACACTTTTAACATTTTCCACCAAATTTCAAATTTTTGCATTTTGCTTGTCAAAATTTGGCATTTTGCTTGTCAAGCAACAATAGATACACTTGTGCTATGCTCAAAAAACTATGATGAACTTGCTGCCTCCCTTGAAGAAAAGGGATACGAAATTAAGTACGGAGCGCATACAGCGATACGCGCTCCGGGGCAGCAGCGTTTTACACGATTGAAAACAATAGGCGATGATTACACCATTGACAGCATCAATTCCCGTATTCTTTGGAAAGACGATCTGGGCAACGCTTCCCGTGAGGATGCATATAACAAGGGACAAGTATTGACGATCTGCTATGCAGACATAATTACTCAGCTTGCTAAACGTATAGCCGAAGGAAAAAAGAAAGAAAACAAGCGCGATGATGATTTGCCGTACCTGCCGCATAACGACCGCGATGTATTCCAGTTGACTGCCCAGCTTGCACTTATTAATCGTTTAGGTATTAACTCCATTAGTGACCTCGATGCAAAATCAGATGAATTGGAAGAAAAGATAAAGAAGTTGACCGATGAGTTTAATGCAATTATCGTTCGCCACGCAGAAACAGAGAAGTTGTTACAACAGGTGGAAATATACAAAGATTTGTCTAACCGAGACAGACTGTCACTATCCGACAAAATGCGTTTACAGGTTGTCAAGCAGATGCTTTCTCGTCATGGCGCAACCGACCTGCCCGGTATTGATCGACTTAAATCCGAGTATCGTGATCTTGACGAAAAAATTGCAGTCCTCAAGGCAGAGCTTGAGAACTGCAACAATCTGAATATCGCATATCATGAAATCAAAGATACTTATTATGGCATTTCTAAGGGCGAATATGTCAACAATCTGATTGTTAGAGAACAGGCATTAGATGGAAGGGTCTCGCATGATCAGGATTCTCACAAATCGGTTGCCATTGTTAAACCAACTACAAGAAGAAACTGAGGCTATGACAAATTATGAAGCTAAAAAGGTTACTTGTCTATACCGTATTCATCGAGTACAGCTTTTGCCTTTTCAAATAGATACTGCTCTGTATATTCGTTCGGATCGTTGTATTTCAGGTCGTAGAGAGCATCCTTTATACGCTCGTCAATATCCTTCTGCGTGATGTATTTGCCGTCAGCGATAAGGCGCTCAATACGCGAAGCTATCTCGTCCCACTTCATTTCTGCATTGTAAGCAGTTGTTCCGAAATCGAGATCGGATTTAACGCAGCGAATACCCTTTGCGCTGTATGAAACACTAAAGCCTAAGTGACTGGAGCCACCCTCGCCGTACTGCTTTTTGAGATACTTTATCCTTTCTTTTTCGTCATCGTTCTGCTCAAAGAATTTGGCTATGCTGAACTTTCCGTCCCTATAACCGTAATGGTGCAACAGAATATCGTCCTTTTCGTCTTCTGTTACAAAGAAAGCAGGCTCGAATCTGAAATCATGCTTTGTTATAAACTCTTTACGCTGTATCTGTAAATCGCGCATACGGGCAAGAGCTTCTTTCGGTCTATGAAAGTGAAACCGCAATATATCTCGGTTTTCCTCATACTTACGAATAAAGTCCTCCATGCCGCTGATATACTTTTTCAGCGTTTCGGGATCAGCAAGATCGGCCATTATGCGCTTATGTGATTCTGGGAACCCGCCCTTGAACTTTTCTTCCGGTATGAAATACTCCACGCCGGATTCACGGTCTATGTCCTGATGAATAAACCACAGCTTTTCTGCTAGGTCTTTGACTTCATTTCCTACAGACAGATCTATCTCGTCCTGCACACAATACTCACCGTTTTCAAGCAGCTCGTTTATGTGTTGCGAAGCCTGTTCCCAACTGATACGCTCTTTTGTAACGATATTGAAAGCAGTCTCACCGACACCGAGCGTTATACCGTCCTTATCGAACCAAGCCGACAGGTGCGTTCCGTCGGGCATGATATATCCACGACCGTCTGTCTTGAACTCCTTACGCAGAAACTCTGCATTCTCCACATCGCTCTTTCCGAGCATGAACTGATATGCAATACGTCCGACACTTCTCGGTTCGTTGCTGCCGCATTTCAGAGCGAAATTTATCATTTCAGGTGTAACATCAACCGCGTGATAAACAAGCCGCATCTTATCACGTTTTTTTGGATGTTTCGGCTTTTTAGGCTCAGTCGATTCAACCGGCTCGCCGAAGAACGAAAGCTGTTCCCCGGTTTCTACAGGCTCATCATCGTTCTCAAACAGGCTTTTCTGCTTTGTCTGTACAGGCGCGCCCGCCGGGATATACTCAAATCCCATTTGCGTGATCTTTTCCTGCCAGTTATCGTAGATATTCTTATCTTCGCCGGACTCGCGAGTAAGATGAATCATGTTTTCGGTCTTTTTCTCGACCGTCCACATTTCACCATCAAGCCTTACCGTATCACCGGTGTCCAGATCATCGGCATAAAAACCATTCTTATCGTGCTTTATCGGCGCTCGATAGGTCTCGAACTGATCCAGATCATAAACCTGACTATCACTCAGCTTGTACGGCTTATTTCCGTCCATTATGTACGGAGTATCATCCTCGGTACGCTCTATCGGGGCTTCAAACCTTCTGTCACTGACCTCGCAGCTTGCAATGATACTGCTGTTTTCCTCACGGAAAGAATAGATAACGAGCTTATCATCAGCACCTTTAGCCGACGAGCGCGAAGCCTTTTTCTCAAGTTTCTTTTCAGGATCAAGATATTCCCCCTTCTCGATAAGGGCAGCAGTAAGGCTCTGCACAAGATCCCAGCTAAGCCCCGATTCCTTTATACGAGAAAGATATGAACTGCCTTCCCATACATTGAGCCCGTTATCAAACGTTTTGTAGCCTACGCGCCCATCACCCACATCAAGCTCGCTGTAATCGGGATTTATCGCGGTTTTCATAAACTCCGCACGTTTATCGGGATCATCATTTTCAGCGAAGTAAGCTGCTATCTCGTCTTTCTTGACCTTGAAGAACCTGTCGTTCTTTATTATCGCATTTATCAGGTTTTCATCCGTCAGAGGCGGTAAAAGCCCTGTATCAACGAAACTGTTATTGATAACAACAGGCTCAACCGGAGTTTCCTCAATTTCAGAGACCGTTTCGACAGCTTCATTATCCGGCAGGTCAACTGGGTCTCTCTTTTCTTCGATTACCTGTTCCGGCAAATTTAGCCGCTTTTCGTTCTGAATTGCGGCTTCCATAATATCACGGATCTCCTGCTGCTGTATCGGAGAATACCTGTCGGCAATATATCTGTTGAAGTATTCGACAGGCTCAATATCCGTACCGCTTGCATCCTTAAATGCCCAGCCCGCGATCTCGTAGTTATCGAGTCTGCGGTTAAAATCGGCATTAAGGTTCATGTTTATCAGATCATCGGGAGTTACATTCTCAGGTGAAATACGACTTCCTTCATCACCTGATGTTCTATTGTCAGCAGGCGCATTTTCTCCCACTCGCGTATCTGCTGAAATGTTTTCGGACGCGGATTCTGCTCCCGATACTCTTTGTCGAGTTCCTGAAAGCGTGTCTCTGCTTCCTCGTCTATCCGGCGCGGGATCATCTGCCACTTGCCCTCCATTATGTATATCTGTACTTCCGACGGGTACTCCAGCATTATCCATTCCTGCCACATTCTGCCCCACTGACCTATCGGCCTTTTCAACAGCTCCGCGATCTTCGGATTCGGTGTGTACTCCATCTGAGACAGATATTGACCTTTCGGGCTCATTTTCTCGCTCATAAGACTGTTCCTTCTTTCTTTTCTGAATCTGTACTATCTCATGCTCTATTTCGAGCAATGTGTCCTTTGCCGAACGCTGGACCATATCACAAAAACGGATAAGATCGCGCGTATCTTTGAACATATCCGCCGCGGCGAGATTTATTCCGCCGGACAGCTTCATACCGCCCTCGATCTCGCAGCGGTTAGATACCACAAAACGAACCGCCGACACAAGCGACTGCTGATATTTCGTAATCTGCTCCTGAGTCAGTTTCATCTGCCCTGTCGCATACTCAACATCATTAAGTCTGCCCTTTATGCTGTCAACGGACACCGCCGCAATTGTTTCCTGTATGTTCTTGCACTCTTTTCCGTACTTGTCGTTGATAACGTCGGTAATATCTCCTGCTATGTCCTCTGTTATCTTCCAGAGATCCGGGATACGCTTACCGTTCGTCTGCGATATATCGAACAAGTGCCTTGCTGTTGTACCCTCACCGAATACCGATATGCTATGCTCACCCCTGTTTACGACCCTTCCGAGTCTGTTCCATGTTTCGAGCGTAGCTACCTTTGTGGCATGCGGATTCTGGAAGTATATCAGCGCAGCATCAGAAAAAGACTGCTTGTACATACCCGCCGAGAACCGCAGGAACTGCGCGAGTTCCTGCTTATTCTTCATCAGACGGTTTGTTATTTCCGTCCAATTATAGAGGACGGTATTATATCTGCTCATTTATTCCTCCCAACATTCCATTCAGACAATTATGCCGGCTTTTTCTCTTTATCTCCGACAAACTCCTCCAACTTCAGGTTCACGTACCCGTCCTTTTCTCCTAAAGAAAAAATCGCGCTGTACTTATGCCCCTTTGAGGATATACAGTTATTGAACAGCGCCTTGCCGTTCTCTAACAGTTCCGTAAGTTCCTGCTGTTTGAACGGACGACCGATACGCTTATCGTTCTTGAAGATGAAGAAACTGCATTTATCGCGTCCGGCGCTGCAATGATATGTCTTTGCACTCTCATATACAGGAGCGCCACAGCGCGGACATTTACCGAGTTCATGCTTTCGCGTGACCTGTTCCCTTTCCGTGACCGCCTTTTCACAATCAACGGTATTACGAATGATCTCGATGATCTCATCAAGAAGGACATTCACATCAGCTTTGCCCTTCTCAATATCATTAAGCATCTGTTCCCAATGTGCCGTAAGGTCAGCAGACGTTACGGTTTCGGGAAGCGACTTCACAAACTCCCTGCCGAAATCGGTAGAGATAAGCTGTTTCTTTTCTCTTTTGATATATCCCGCCGAGATAAGTTCCTCGATTATCGCAGCGCGTGTTGCGGGAGTTCCGAGTCCACGTTCCTTGACGTAACCTTTAAGCACCTTATCCTCAACAAGTCTGTCAATGTTCTCCATTACCCACAAGAGCGTACTTTCTGTGAAACGCTTCGGGGGTGTGGTCTCGCCCTCAACGATAGAAATGTTATCAGCATTGAAACGGCAGTTTACCGCATACTTCGGCGGGTTTTCAGCTTCCTCACCGCGATCTTTCCTATCGTATTTACGCCAGCCGAGTGAAGTAGGCAGCTTATCCAGAAGTCTGAAAACCTCGCCGTTCACGTTAAATTCATACCTTATCTCGTCATACTCATACTGCTTATCGAGAGCGCAGAGAAAGCGGTTTATAACCAACTCTATGACGCACTTTTCATTTGCGGAAAGCTCCATTTCATTCAGCCTTCCGATAAGGTTCGTCGGGATAAGCGCATGATGATCGCTTATTTTGCTGTTATCTATAACGCGCTTATCAATGTTGAGACCCTGTTTCAGAAGTCCCGCGATCCTTTCAGCGTCATAATCGGAAAGGCACTTGACGATGCTCTCGATAAGCGGCTTCATGTCATCGGAGAGATAATTGCTGTCCGTCCTCGGATATGTCAGCAGCTTCTTTTCATAAAGCGACTGTGCGGCGTTCAGAGTATCAGCCGCCGTAATACCGTAAACATCGTTAGCATCTCGCTGTAATGATGTAAGGTTATACAGAAGCGGTCTGTTTTCTGTCTTATGATCTGTCTTAACGGAAGTCACGACTACGGTCCCGCCCATACATTTATTTACGATAGCCTGAGCATCCGCCTTTGTATCAAAGGTATTTACATATTCAGCGCCATTGTCAAGCATTACTCTGTATATGGGCTTCTTGTCGAAACGTTCTATTTCTTCATCACGACTGGCAATAATGTTCAGAACAGGCGTTTTCACCCTGCCAACCTTATGTGCGTCGTTATTTACGATACTATAAAAGCGGGAAAGCGACATACCGAGTATCCAGTCGGCCTTTGCGCGAGCATATCCCGCTTCAAAAAGCAGAGCCTTGTCCTCACCTTTGAGAAGATGTTTCATTCCCTGCTTAATACTTTCATCGGTAAGAGAACTTATCCACAGTCTCTTGACCGGCTTTTTGCAGTCGAAATATCTGTACAGATACCCGAAAATGCACTCACCCTCACGCCCTGCATCACAAGCGTTTATGATCTCTTTAACATCATCACGCCCGAACAGCTCGCGGAGCATCTTTATCTGTCCTTCATATCCCTTTAACGGGAACAGCTTGAACTTTTCGGGGATAAGCGGGAGCGTTTCAAGCTCCCATTTACCCCAGCCGTAATCTTCGGGCATTCCGAGCCCGATAAGGTGTCCGAGCGCGTTTGCAACTATGTAGCCGTTACCCTCGCGATAGAAGGTGCCGCCATACTCGACAGCGTTGTACGCCCCGACACAGTAAGCGATAGACGCACTTACTGACGGCTTTTCAGCGATTATCAGCACACTCATTGTTTTATCCTCCTCACACAAGGTTCATGCAGGTCTGTGCAGCAACACTCGCGATAAACCCGTAAATGTTGAAGTCCTTGAAATCCTCTGTTTCTACACGATAGAAGGTATTCAAGCCGTCCGTACTCTCAGTCCCGACCACATACAGCAGCAGTATATCATCAGTAGCGCAGTCATATACGACCTGATAGCCCTTTGATACCATTACCTCTCCACCTATAGAACCACCCATAGGTTCTTCGAAGAAAGTTCCGATTATAACGCCGTCCTCGCTTACAAGCGACGCATCGAACGCTTCATCGTCCCAGATTTCAGTCTCGTCCTCACCGTCGAGTTCAATAGCATAGCTGCTGATCTCGTGCGTAATAAGACTTACCCTTCTGGTGTACTGAGCCGCTAAGAAAGCCGAATCTATCAGCTTACGAACCTCGGTCTCCGATACCGTGTACTCCGCCTGATAACGGCAGAACTCAACCAGTGCTTCCTGAATCTTCGAAATGCTTACTATTCCCATAATCTTCTTCCTCCGTGTTTTCATTGTTTTCTTTGTTATCTGTTACCGCCTTTTCGACGGTATCTTCCTTTTCCGGACGCTTAAAGCCTTTCAGCTTACCGCTTTTTAAGGCTTTGTATAACTCCTCAGCGTCCACGCCCTGTTCGCTCATGGTCGCCCGCAGGCGAACATATTTCTGATCCTCCATCAGCTTTGTTATTCTGCGTTTCTTTCTCTCATAACACCGAAGCATTTTCTTGTTGTACTCAAGGTGCTTATGTGTGTTGATAATAAGCTGTTCGCACTTTTCCAAAGCCGCCTGATACTTATCATTCTTATTTTCCACCGTTTCGCCTCCTGTTTATGCGAATAACGATATACACGATGAACAGCAGTCCGATCACAATAGCGTCCACTATGCTGAACCGGAAGCGGAACACATCAGCGATATTGACCTCCGTTTCCGTATTGTCCGAAATCAGAAAGCCGACTATGATTCCGCCAATCAGCACTACCGCAACGATTATCCTGCTTATCAGCTTTCGCTTATCGGACATCTCACCGCTATGCCGTTTACGCGATTTAAAAAAGTCAAACAATTTTATCCTCCTCCCAATGTTCCGACCTGTCCGTAAAATATCTCAAACATATTCAACTCGTCAGCGGTAAATCCGTAGCTTGCCAGCACTTCGTCAAGAGTATAGTTCACTACCTCACCATGCAGCCATTGATGATCTACGTCGCAATAGATGTACGTTCCGCCGTCCTCGGTATGTCCTTCCTTACAACCGCTGCAATGACCGTATGTATAGTAATAGTTGAAATCATAGTATCTTTCTATTACCTCTGCTATCTCAGCATCCGTGAACATCATTTCACTTATGCCCACATCTGAATTAACATCCCGGTATCGGAGAGTCGCAAGAATAGCAATTACTTCGTTGCTGTCTATATCATTCAGCACTCTGTTCCCGAACTGATTCAATTCGGTTATTTCCTCATACGGCGGGAACTGCCGCCTGTCGCATACAAATTCATCTACTATGTGATGAATGTCAGCCTTGATCTCATCAATGCGGGCATCGACCGAAGCGGTATATCCCGAAACGACTTCTTCAACATTTCTCTGCGTACCACCGGAATCACCGAGCCAGCCGAAAAGACTGCTAATAAGCGCACTTACCACAGTTACTATTAGAATAATCAGAAAGACCAGCAGGGCGATTACTGCAAGAACCAATAGTATTATCAGTCCTATCGGGGAGGTAATAATTTTTTCAATGACCTTTGCGACAGCTACAATCGCGTTCTTCGTTCTCTTGGCGGTTTTCTTTATTCTCTTGACCTGTTTCTTGGTATTTTTCGGCATATTCTTTATTGCTCTGCCGGCTTTGACAGTCGTTCGAGCCGTATTCAGAACAGCTTTTCGAGCATTATCGACATAGCGTATTTCCGTAAGTCCCTGCTTGATAGCTTCCGTTCCGGTATCCGTTACCGTAGATTTGTCGATCTTCGTTCGGATAAGCTGCTGTCCTGTATCCTTTGCGATATTTGCCACGCCGCTTGACACCGCAGTCGCTATATGCCCGAAGTCCTTGATCGAGCTTTTCTGGGTAAAGATGTGCCGGGTCTTGACCGCTGTTGCAATCTTCCCTGCTGCTTTGCCGGTCCCGCCAACAGCAGTACGGATATATCCGCCCATCTGCGCAGCGGACGCAACACCCGCAGTCACGGTCTGTACAGCTTCTATTGCTACGGAATCATCGCTATCCATTTTTGCTGTCGTGAACTTCTGATTTTTCAGTTCTACAGCTTTCCGCTCTGATTCTGCATACCGCTTGACCTCGTTCTTACGACGTTCCTTCTTCTTATTCTCGGAAGTAGTGATCATCTTTAACCGCTGTGCTTTTACAAAATCGTTATACCGGGTTTCGGCTTCTTTTGCTTCATCAACGACCTTCTTCGCTTCTCCGGTGAACCGAAGCTGTGCGGTACGTATATATCCATTACTGCGCTTGGATTTGATGTAGTTGTTATCAACCTTTTTCCGTACAGACAGGTCATCTTGGCCGCCTGTCTGCACGGGATTGAATAAAGGTTGATTGAAAGGAGAGAAATTATCGCCAAATTCTACATCGTCATCATAACTCCGGACTGTATTATGATTGTAGAACCGGCGCAGAGGTTGTCTGTATTGTTCCGCTGTCAGTTCAAGCTGCATTTCTTTCAAAAGAGCCTGTCTGTGACCATTGGAGATAACCTTCGATTTCAACTTTTCGGCATAATTCGTAACGACACGGTTCTGCGAATGGATACTATGCTCATGACGCTCAACACTTGTTTTTATGCCCATGTATCACATCTCCTTTTACGCCTCCGCTTTCTTCTTGTTCTCATTTATCTCCGCAAGGTTCGTCGTCATCAGCTCGTACAGTTCGTTATGCGGGAACTTGTCTCTGAACGGAATAATAGAGCCGCCGCAGCAGATAAGTCCCTGTCCGCTTTCGCTGCTCGTTACATACGTCAGAAGATTATCCGAGATATTCAGCAGTTTCGCAAGCTGTATCCTGTCGGAAGTCGCCTGATTAAGCATCATTACGAAGTCAGTATTTGAAAGCATTGAACGTGCGGTCTCAGATTTAAGCATATCCTCGACGTTCTGAGTAATACCTGTCGGTACACCGCCCCACTTTCTCGCTCTCTTGTAGAGTTCAAAGAGGAAGTTCGCGGAATACTCATTTGCAAACAGAAGATATATCTCATCCATGTATATCCATGTTCTCTTGCCTTTCGCGCGGTTTTCCGTGATCTTGTTCCAGATAAAGTCCATCACTATCAGCATACCGATAGTCTTCAACTGCTTGCCGAGATCCTTAATATCGAACGAAACTACCCTGTTCGTAAGATTTATGTTCGTCTTATGCGCGAACACGTTCAGATTGCCCTTGATATACAGCTCAAATGAAAGTGCCAATCCCTGTGCTTCCTTCTCAGGCTGATTTTTAAGGTTTTCATAGAAGTCCATAAGCGTCGGCAGCTTGTTCTGATCGAAGTTCTGCACATACTCGCCGTATGTCATTGTCAGGCAGCGGTCTATGATACCGCGTTCCTTCGCTGTCAAGCCCTGTTTACCGACAAGGCATTCACAGAACGACAGAATAAAGTCGGACTTCATAACCAGCGGAGATTCATCATCGGAATAGTCCTTTGACATATCCAGCGGATTGATGTAGTTCTTGCTGCTCGGTCCGACATAGATCGTTGAGCCGTTCATTGCCGCGACAAGGTTGGTGTACTCGCGTTCCGGGTCAATGATGATTATGTCATCACCTGTCGCAAGGAACACATTGAGCATTTCCCTCTTTGCCGCGAAAGACTTACCAGAACCCGGCGAGCCGAGAATAAAGCCGTTCGGGTTTTTCAGCGATAATCTGCTGAATATTATCATGTTGTTTGACAGTGCGTTCAGTCCGTAGTACATTCCGTTATTCTGAGATATTTCCTTTGCCGAGAACGGCAGAAATACCGCTGTACTTTCCGTTGTCATCGTTCTGCGGAGATTAAGTGTACAGTTTCCGAGAGGAAGTACCGACTGCATACCTGCTTCCTGCTGAAATTTCAGCGTAGATACCGAGCAGATATGCTTACGGATAACGCCCTCGATAGCTTCCGTATTGTTTTCGAGTTCCTCATAATCCTTGCCCGTAACCATGATAATGATGTTATTAAGGAACATCTTCTGGTTCTTTGAACGCAGATCGTCAAGCAGTTCCTCGGCTTCAACGAGCGAATGTTTCAGTTCTTCGTTTATTACGTCCGAAGTGTAGCCGGACTGTATTGCCTTTTTCTCTGCCTGCAGCTTGTTCGCACGCATTGACGTAAGCTGATGATTAACTATCTTTAAAGCCTTGTAAGGATCAACCGGAGCGATATTCACGGAAACCATAACATCAAGGTTTGTGTTCGTTATGTCCGTAAGCATATTGTCTTTCAGACTTGCGGGCAAGTCCTTGATGAACATCGTTCTCGCGTACTTGTCGCCCCACATGAAATAGTCCTTCTTGAACTCAAAGTAATCAGGGCAGCAGTAAGCACGTTCGGAGCCGCGGATATAGTCGTTCTGATCGAACGTCGGTATCTTTTCATCAACGTTTCTGAATATATCCTTGAGCATAACGATGCGCTCATTGGAAGTCAGCGGCGTTACTACCGATCCTATCTTCTTGAAAGCGTTATACAGGTCAATGTCGATAGTGTTGAACTTTGCCTTTGCGCTTTCAAGGTCAGCCGCCTGCACCGAGACTGTAAGATACTTATTCCTGATGATACCGTTCTGTCCCTGCTCCATTTTCTCGACCAGCATTTTGTTGTAAACATCAATGTAGTGATCGAACTTGTCACCCTTATGTTTGAGCAGCACCATATCATCGAAGTCAGCCTTGTTTACACGGTTATTATGTACCGTGATCTGAATATCGGCGTTCGTATCGAAGCTGTTAAGCACCGAGCAATAGCCGAGGAAAATACTCTCCTGTTCCTCCTGCTTTGCGATAGCGTAGTTCACATCTTCAAACTTGTAGGTCTTACTGTACTTATGCTCGTCCACAAGGAAAATGTAATCATCGCAAACATGCACATACGGCAGAGTTTTCTGCGTCGTTTTCGGTACTACGCGCTTTTTCTTTATAGCCTTTTTCTTGGGCTTTTTCTTCTTGCCTTTATTGATTCTTGCGGCGTCGCGCTCCTTCGCAGATAAGCTCTGATCGTCCGCGTCGCCGGACTTTCTTTTCTTTTTGTGCAGGAACGCCCCAGCCGCCGCAGCCGCGCCCACAGCACCGACCAACAGAAATGCGGCTCCGCCCACAGCGTCGTTACCCTCGGAAACTACCGTTTCTTCCGGGACTTCCGTGACCGCTTCCGTTTCGGATACTTCCGTAACAATAGCAGGTACTGTCGTTTCAGCGGTCACTTCCGTTACGGCGTTATCCGTCGTACCGGACGAAATCTCTGTTTCGATCCGCAGGGTTTCATCAGCGACGGCTTCTGTTCCTGTGGTAGTGATTTCTTCTTTCTCTGAATGAGAACTTTCTTCATCTCGCTGTTCTTCCGAGACCTCATTATGTACCTCCGTAGTGTTAATAGTGGTTGTTTCTTCACTCGTTTCCGTATCCGCCGTAGTTATTCTGATCGCACCCGCGAATAATCCCGCCGAATGTATATCCGTTTCGGCAGGTTCGGGAACCGAGCTTGTTACAACCGGGATCATGTTATTCTCCATTGCAACATTCCTTTCCGGGATCACGCTTTATCGTGACCTCCAAAGCTTCTTTGAAAGCTTTTTAACGACCGACTTTTCTCCCTTTGAGCCCAGCTCCGACTCCAGTTCCTCCTCTAAATATTTCGCACGGAGATCGGAGAAGACAGGCTCGTAAGAGTAAACTCTTTTCTGCGGGAAGAAATAGAAGTAGAAGAACTCAACCGCGAACTGTTCAAAGAACATATCGTTGTACTTGAAAAAGCCTGCAAGCATCAGCGGAGCGGCTATCAGTATCACAAGCCATGATACTAATTCCTGCGGTATGAAGTTCCTGCCGAAGATATACAGCGGAACACATATCAGGAGTGCCACACCCGCACATATACACTGTCGCAGCGTAAGGCCGAAGAACAGCTTTTCGCGGTAGTTCTTTATCTCCTTCGGTATGCGTATCTCAATCATATTTATTCATTCCCCCAATACTCTCCATCGTGAAGCTTTTCATATTTAGTGACCGCCCTCGATATGCCGAAACTGCTTAATATTCCGGCAGTCAGCATACCGAGAACTATGCAGCCCATAACCATTGGAGTCACCCCCTTGCTCTTTTCATTTGAGCGACACCCTGTAAGATTCTGCTTCGGGCATGTACTCTACAAGCACCCTCGGCTCGAATCTCATTACATCACGGAGCTGTTCTAAACTGAATATGTACGCAATGTGACCTCTGCGTATTTCCGAAAGAGTATCATTTACAAGCGCAACATAGTAGTAATCCAGCGGCGGGATCTTATCATCATACGGAATCTTGCTTTTTACTGGACGGCGCTTGAGCTTTCTATCCTTGCTCGGTACCACCGTTTCGATAAGAGTATCGACCACATATTCCATGAAGTCAGACATATCCTCCGGGACGAACTCGTCACAGGCAGAATGCCTGTTGCACTTGTATATGCACTGAGAGCAGTCATGCTCGATCTTCGCTCTCATAAGGTCATTGTGTAAATTCATCTTAATTTCCTCCGTTTTGTATTTGTAGCCGTTTTGTGATTATGTATTCTGTTCTCCGGCCTGCTGTGAAAGCGTCTTATCATTGACGTAATCATCAACCGTGAGCTGCTCATAGCCGCCCTTTTTGCGAGTTATAGCGCGTATTGTGATGACCGCGCCTGTTACTATTGCGGCTACTCCGGCCACCGCGATCGAAATTGTTATTATCTTTCTCATGTTATCAACCTCCTGAAGTCCATTCTATGATCTTGTATATCGTGTATTCGAGCCCCAGCAGCCCGCTTATGATAAATGTGAGAGGGTACAGATCTTCCTGCTGTATTTTCATAGGCACACCCCTCTCGCTATGCGCCTACTGCTTGTCTTGCCCATTGTCCGCTCTTTGCCACACCGAGCGCCAGTGCCAATGCCGTTATCGTTATTCCCATGCTGTCCGTACCGCCTAGTAGATCTGCTACCTGTGAAAATGCGTAGAACATAACTACTACCACAAGTCCCTGTAAGCAGACCGCCGCATAACTCTTTATGAAAGCCTTTGCGCTGTCGTGCCAGCCTTCTGCTGCGAATGTCGCAAGCGGTATCGGAGAGATAACGGTATATACGATTATCTCAAAAAGTCTGCCGAGCAGAATAAGGTTTATTACCCAGCACGCGCCCATAAGAATGAAGAACGTTGGCATCGTTTCAAGGTACTTGAACAGGTAATTCAGATTAAGAAATCCTGCATCTGCCGGCTGTTGTATTACCGCATCTGTCGTAAACTTCGATAGGAATCCGTAATTATCCTGCGTCAGGTTCACGGCAATCGAATTGAAGCCGTTATAGATAATTCCCATGATTCCGCGCGCGTTCTCAACTATGACCTTTGCCATAACGAATTTGAAAACGAGCTTGAAAACTTGTTCGTAGCTCTGAACTTTCAGCAGCATCGTTTCATTGAGCAACTCGATGAAGAAGAACATTGTGACAAGAACTAACGCCACACCCTCGATAGCAGACATCGCGGTATCAATTACCCTTATACTGCTGTCGAACGGCGATACTGTCAACGCTTTTACAGCGTTATAGAATGTGTAGTTAATGGAATCGAGCCAGTCACGGACCCACTGTTCCACCGTAGCCCATTCAATCAATTTTCGTCAGCTCCTTCCGAAAGAGTTTCCCCACAACAGGGCAAGCCTCCGAAGAGGCTCACCCCAAAAGGAGAGAAAAATCAACTCTTGAACATATCGTAAGCCTTAGCAACTGCGAAAACGATAAAGCCGGACGCGAGACACATAAGTCCTCTTGTCTTACCGTCGGCGGAGTCATCCTTAAAGCCGAGCGCGAACTGTACCGCACCGATAAAGCCGACAACGAGACCGATTCTCGCCACCCAATCGACAATGAACTCAACGACCGTGTTAAACGTCTCAACACCTTCGCCACCGGTTCCCTCTGCGAAACAAGTAACACCCATAACCGACATTGCCATGGAAGCAGCCATAACACCGGTAGTTATCTTGCGTATCGCGCGCATACGACGCGCATCACGCTGCTCCTCCGTAAGCTTATCAGCAGTAGCCCAGTCTTCCTTCACTTCCGTCAGCTTCTTGTTAAAGAGCTTGTACACCCCGCCCTTGACCTTGTCAAAAACTGTGTGAATAGGACCTTTGGCCTTGATAAGAAAAGTGCGAACAGAACCTTTGACCTTGTTAATTATTACTCTCATATCTTTTTTCCTCCAACATTTCATTTTTAAAAATCATCGAGATAGCTTTCTTCCTCGACTTCGATGTACGGCGGTTTTAGATTTGTCTGATTACTGGTCACGATCATGTCCTCTTTCTCAACAGCGGCAGGCTCTGATCCCTTTGTCGGGATTCCTTTCTTCGCTTCCAGCCAGTCGGTGTGTTCATGATTAGAATTAAACGCCAGTAAATCGCTGTTCTTGACAGATACAACCTCCACATCCTCGTCAGGGTCTTTTTCTGATATATCCGATGAATCTCCTTTTGTATCTGTGACGTCCTCATCCACAGGCTCGGTCATCAGATCTTCTTTTTCTGTATTTTCCTGCATTTCGAATTGAGCCTGTTCCGTATGTATGTCGCTTAAAAGATAGGCGTTCTCTTTATCCGAGTCCTCCAAAAGCACATAATTCGGATGTTTCTCAATCTTGTATTTATCGCAGAAAAACGGATAAATACCGCGAACGAACAAAATGCACTCGTTATCTTTCAAGACCTTTAATTCGTCCACCGTCATCAACTCACGCCCCAAGATTCCGTCATTCTCGGAAGTCGAGCCCTGCCGACCTCTTGTGCGGTTCCGGGATCGCGTGTCGATCGTTTCCTTTCCCAGCATTTTGGAAACGTGTTCCAATGTGGTAGGCTCCTGTCCTCCCAAAAACAAGAGACTGTCACAGTTACCGAGGACATTTTCCCAACTGTCCTTGTACATCTTTTTTAGCTGTGAAAGGTTCTGAATAATTACATTTGCGGATATTTCCATTGAACGCATTGTTGCGAGAAGTTCTTCAAATCGCGGTATTGTGCCGATATTCGCAAACTCATCGAGCAGGCACCGCACATGAAACGGCAGTCTCCCGCCATGCTTGAAATTCGCTCTGTCATAGAGAACATCGAAAAGCTGAGTGTACATCATCGCTGCCAAGAAGTTGAACGTATCGTCCGAGGACGGAATAATGATATACATCGCGGTCGGCTCGTCACCTATCATTTCAAGGTGAATGTTATCGCAGCACGTTAAGTCCATAACCTCCGGGATATTGAACGCCTGTAACCTTACGGCAGTCGAAATCAATATACTTTTCGCCGTGTCGCCGGCTGCCTTCTTGAAGTCCTTATAGTATTTAAGACACATATATTGACTTGCCGGTTTAGCTGATTTTGCAAGGTCAATAAGGTTTAGTTCCTTGAACTGCTCGTTATTACCGTCCTTATCGTACTTGTACTTATCTGGATTCTCCAGCGCATCGAATATGAGGTCGAGATCAGATTGGAAATCTTCTTTTCCTTCCTTGACTTCCGCTTTTTTCAGAAGTTTCATTACCTCCGAAAAATTCTGCTTCTCCTTATTCTCACATTCGACAAGATAGAAACATAACGCCGCGAGTAATGCTTTGGTACTATCATCCCAGAACTGATCGCCGCTACCGCCGCCTTCTTTCTGAGTGTTTTTCATCAACACGTTCACCATTTTAATAACCGCCGTGGTGCTGTAATTTCCCTCGGTGTCGTAAATGTAGTTGAACGGATTATAGTTATTCGAGTGCAGCATATCTATCAGGTTAAACACTTTTATCTTGTAGCCGTAATGTTCCAGCATCTTTCCGGTCGAACGAAGCAGTTCTCCCTTCGGGTCTGTACATACATAGCTTGTGTTCGCCTGCATCAGATTTGGCTTTACAAAGAATCGGGACTTACCGGAACCGGAGCCACCTATGACCATGACGTTGAGATTCTTTCTCGTCTGTCTTGTGTTCAGCGACATTTTTACATCATTTGTGAGAATGATGTTATTATCCTTGATAAACGGCTTCGGCTTTTTATACTTTTTAGACACAAACGGCAAAACAAACATTTTTGCCTTTTGATAAATCGCTTTTATCGTTGCCCAAGCCTTTTTCCAGAATGTTATACCAGCTTCCTTTTCGTCAGCTCTACGTTTCTTTTTAGCATCCTGCTTATCTTGCGCTTCCTTGCGCTTTTGATCTCGGAGAGCGTCTTTGGCTTTTTTCTTTTCATCCTTCTGCTTTTCACGAAGATCTTTCAGCCGCTTTCGTTCAGCTTCCTTCTCTTCTTTTGTCATAGGTTTCTTCGGAGTATCCGCTTTCTCCGATTCACCCTTATCAGCGTTCTTTTTGGACTGTTCCTTTTTCGGCTTCTGCGGCTTATCCAGCAAAGACTTTATTTCCTTGCTGCCGGCCCACTTTGCCGAACCATGTTCCTCACCCTTTCTATGAAACTTCTTCTTGCCTGTGACCTTCATCAGCACGTACAATCCGAGACCGAAAGCCGTGAATATCGGGAACATCACCGCATAACCGCCAAGCTGTATGTACTCAAATACCAGATCGGTATCAGCAACAGTAGCTTCAAGGCTATTAGCGAAGTTATCGAAATCAAGCTTTCCGTTCTCGTCAAGTGACATATCGACACAAGTTCCGAGCGACGCTGCGAGGTAGATCGCAAATAACGCAAGAACCGCATATATGCCTATCGTGATGAAGTCAGGCTTTTTTGCGACCCTGCTTATTTACGCGACCCCCTCTCCCTCTTTTTGCGTTTAAGAGTATCTGCCGTCTCCTGTACTCTGGCTTTCGCCCTTGTCAGCAGATTATTAGCGACGCTCTGTTTCTGCGCCTTGCCGATGATTCTGTCAGCCTTTGCTTCGCTCATGCCGAAGGTATCACGCAACCGCTTCCTTGCGGCTTCTCTGTCACCGAGATCAAGTCTTACGATCGTGCTTCCGCCGCGTACTGTAAACGATGATTGAGTATCGCGTTCTATCTGATATTCCTTGAACAGAACCTGCTTCGGCACTTCCACAAAACCCATTCTTTCAGCCTTATCCATAATTGCCGTAATGGTCTCTGTATCCGTTACCTTCAGATGTTGCTTTATCTCTTGCTCAATAGCTGCTCTGTCCTTGTTCTTTTCAGATATAACTATAAAGTGTCCTCTTTCATCGGTAACAGTCAGGCGCATCGGATCATTCTCCTGAAACTGCATCTTTGCAAACGAGTATTTATCAAGAAGAACATTGTCATCATCGTACCTGATGTCTTTTTCGTAACGGACCATCTGCTCCATCTGCCGTGAACCGCTCAGATAATACCCAAGCTGTTCATCGGTCATCGTTGAAGCAAGTCTATTAGCAGCCTCAACCGCCTTAACCTCGCTGTAACCGAGCCGCTCCCGCAATACTCTTTCAAGCCTTGCTTTTGTGCTGAAATTCATTGTAAGCTGTTTCTGTTCATTTCCATCGTAGATCTTGATTTTCAGCTTACCCTTTTCGTCCTTGAAAAGAGAAATATCAGTATTATTAAGCTCTGCACTCACACCGTTGTATTTTTCCATCGCGGCATTGATCTGCTTTTCGTATTCAGAACCGTAAATACACTTGACACCATCTTTGGATTCCATAAAGCACACCGGAATATCATGTTCCGAACAGTACATTTGAAATCCCTCGACCTGTTCCTTCTCAATAGTGACCATACGCTCAGCCTGTCCCGGCTCTTTGAGCTTCTCATTATGAATATCCTGAATAATAGCGTTTACGGCTTCCGTATCCCTTACATTAAAGAATACTGTCAGCGAATTTTCTTTTCCGTTTTCCTGTATCGCCGCTACAGGAATGTTCATTTTCTTTGCCCTCTTGATAAGTTCGCCATAGTCATTTTTGTCAAAAGGATATGTAGATGTTACTTCTCCACCCTCTTGCAGCTTTCGGTATGTCACCTCGCCTCCGGACAATACCTGCTGCTTATCGGATTTTTTCAGCCTTGCCTGCTCACGCTCGCGTTCTATCGCAAGTTTCAGAATATCCATGATGATCTCTGTTGTCTGTGACACAACTTTTGTAGTCACTTCAACACCCGCGCTTGCCACATCATCACCGTGCATACTTTTTCACCTCCTCCCGTCCGATACTTTTTGAGATGATCTACTCCCAGATAACCGGTCCGAGAATTTGTCCTCTCATAATAAGGGAACTTTTTTAGCCAAAACGATAGGCAAAAATGATATAGTTTTTCAAAAAAACAATAATATTTTAAAGATTTGTGCAATTTAACAACGATACCCAATCTTTTACGATTGTCCTCTGCAAAAAATCACGGTAAGGCTCTATCTTCTTTCTTGCATTACGCCAAGACCACCTTACAGCAGGAGAGGTAACTCCTTCAAGATCGGCAATTTTTTCTGCATTGAGCTTCTTATATGAACGAAGGTATAATCTTCTGCGTTCGGTTGGAGTCAGAAATGAAATGATCTCTATTATGTATTCTTTTTCCTTCTTAGCCTGTGCTTCCTCCTCAAGCCTTATCTCTTCCAACAGAAGAATATCTTCTGCAGAAGGTAAAACCATCCCTTTTTTTGCTGCTTCGTAATCATTAGAAGGCATTTCTACAAGATGCCGTTTACGCATTACTCTGTCATGGTTGGTCTCTTTCCGTTCATAATCAAGCATTATAGCTAAAACCTCACCAGTAACCTCAACATTCTCCTGCTCAGAACAATTATTATCATAAGCTGTATTCAAATTTACTAAATACTTGTTTTCGCCTATCTTCTTATATGAAATCTTTTTACCGTCTTTATGAATAAACATTTTTGTATCCTCCTGAAAATCTAAATCTGTTGATGACAAACAATTAAGATTTTCAGAGAAGGCGACCTGCACCGAATTAACATGAAAGACCTCCGCTTCTTTCCTGTCGAAACGGAGGTCACTTCTCATCAGACTACAAGCTATGCCAAAGAAAGACCGAAGAGACTTCTCCGTCCGAACCAAAGCATCAGCTCTTTCAAGTAACCTGATGTTTAAATATTCAGTTGTGATTGTCCGTACTTGAAAACACCTGCGCCGGCTACGAACAACCTAAAAATAAAACCAAGCCCGCTTATATTGCGACTTTTCTGTCATTAACTTCAATTATATAATATACCGGGTTTCTGTTCTGCTTCAAGTATATAACAAATCAATGAAAAAGACCATCAAGTGACACTTGATGGTCGAAAAGTAAATAAAAAGGGCTATTCCACTAATTCCGATTATTAGAATCAGCAAAAAAAGCCCTTGAATATGTATATGAGCATCAAGTACCACCCGATATTTTAAAGCATGGAGCTGCATCTTTCTACGCATTTCACAAAAACCAGCCCCAGAATTTGTCAAATTTTTAATCTTTCCCGATCACAAAGAGTCAGTTTAACCCTAGCTTGATCAAGATAACGCTGCCATCGTTCAATCGATTCGTCTGTATGCTCATCTACTAACCACTTGAAAACAAATCCTTCCATTGTATTGGGAAACCCCACATGGGCTTTCTGCATCAGATCATAGCAATACTCTCTGTTTAGATTCAAGCCAATGAATAGTTTAAGCAAAGTCTCAATTTTTACAGGTTTATCTGTCTTATTTCTTAGTTCACTTATCGTCTGAGGGCTAATGTTCGAACGATCACTCAGCACCTCTGCTGTGAGTCCTTTTCGCGTTATATGGTAATCGACAGTTTTATGAAAAGAACCCGGCAGCTCATCAAAATCGCTTTCATGCTGCTTTGCCAACATTACGATTTGTGTTATAACCGATGCCTCCTTTTCAGTCAATTCATTCTTCGCTGTTTGGGGATCATAATCAACTTCTATAAGAGAATCCGCTGTAACTTCGCGGCACAGAAAACATGAATGATAAAAAGAATCATCATAATCAAGTTTGATACGCTTTTTACATTTGAAAAGAAAACAGCATTCATCAACATGATCCAAAGCGTATTGAGTCATTTCCAGGTGTTCTTCATAGTTTAGGCGAATATACTTCGGTGCATTAATGCATAGCATATTATTAACAAACACGATTTTATTTTCAGTATAAAGGGTATTCAACACCGGATGTGTAATAATCATTCTTAGCGCACTGATTGAATCGATTACAAAACTGCCATTCTTGCCAATGATATTAGAGCTGAAAGAAAAATCAGGTAATCTCTTTCCTTCAATATATACATTAACTCCATATGCCTGTTCAAAACCTAATTCAATTGCTCGAATTTTTGCGGCAAAAAAAGAAACTTGAAAATAGTCAGCAGTTTCTTTAAGAGTTTGCAACATTACCTCGGCATCTCTTGTTCCTGAAGGCATAGTCTGCCTTAGATAATACAATTTGTCTTGGATAAACTTTTTTGTGGTTGAAGCAGGCATCAGAATTTTGGGGGCGAGGGTATTAGCCTGCCATTCTATCCATTCCAGCGGGGTGGACTTTGCCCTATCTGCACCATACATCTCAACAATCTCACAGGATATGTAACGATATTCCTGATTCAAAAGTTTCATCATTTCGAAGAACATTCTATGCCGTTTCCAGTGTACGCATTCATGAATGATAGTGTTGTTAAGAGTGCCGATATTGTACATAAAGAAGACATTTGGGTTTACCAGCATGGCTCCAGGTTTAACAGTGATTTGAGTCGTTTTAGAAAATGTACTATCAGAATATACTATCACCACAGATGTTTCAAAATATGTCTTTCCGAAAGTTTTATTATCAAGAGGAGCATAATATAACTCCATACCTAGATTCCTAACGATTTCCTGTATCGGTAACGGCATGGCTTTCTGCAACGCCTGCGTACAGTGATCTCGCAGGAAGTTTTCTGCGGTCTTATCAGCCTCATCACTGTAAAGATATGGTACCAAAAAACGATCAAGTGTTCTTTCCTTATCAAATTTTTCTTGACTATATTCCTCTACTGTAACTATAGTGAAGTCTTTTAATCCGTTTTTCAAGGTACTCGTACAATTTATAGAAAGCCAGACTGACTTGGAATCAGATTCATACTCATATCGAGACTTGCCACTAACAATAACATCGGCAATAACACTTAAACGAAAATTTAAGACATCACCACCTGGTGTTTTGTATGTTACACCCATAATATGGTAATCATCTAATTCAAATCTTATAACATCCTGAATTATGTTGGTGTTAAGAAAAGCGGACCTTTTTTTCTGAAAGAGAAATCTTTTGATGTGATTATATATTTGATCATAGTATTTATCGTACATATATTCTTCAAAAGTGCTGTAAGTTTTCATAATGATGACTCCTTTAATTTGAACAATACATGCCAACAGCAATAGACATTAACTGTTGGCATGCTTGTAATCATAATCTAAAACTTTGAAAAAAGAGCTTTGCAATACTTTATCGCCACATAAAACCTATATTAACATACTTTTATATCCTATAGCTACTACTAATTACTTCTCATCACACCGAATTGTGATATTATAATCTTCAAAACAAATATCGGTAATTATGTAATATTGGCTTAATTGTACATCTGTTTTTTATAAATTGTCAACGTCTTTTTCTTGTTTGGCGTTCAGATGTTCCTATTTGGAAAGCTCAAATCAAAGATTTCTGGTAATAATATTATATTGTAATATCTGATTTAAAGACCAGTTTCAAATCACTCTGATGTAGTAACTTCTCCATTATTTTCATAGCACATTTCAAGACTATTGCACGATATATTGACTTTTCAAATGCAATATGGTAGAATATATTTTGTTGATATGTATGCTTCCACGGAGGACAAATCTATGACACACGACCGCGATTATTTCATTGAGGAATTCCGCAAAGCAAGGGAAAAAGGCAAATACTATCTTTACGGCGAGAATCCTGAAGAAATGACGTTAGAGGAGTTGAAGGACGCATACATGAATATGCAAAACTACCTCTCCGATGCACGGACACACGATTTTTGACAGGTGACAATATGCAGGAAATTAAAGTGACCGTCAACGGCGGAATCGTCTCAGATGAAGAATTGCAGGCATATATTGCAAGAGGACGAATGAATCAGCCCCACAATGAGCTTGTAGGTATTACCATTAATCTTGACGGAGATTTTGCCGACATTGACTACAAATACGCAAAGCCTCTTGTTCCTCAAAGGTTCTCTATCAATGGAGATATGATTATTGAGGATTTTAACAGCCTTAACAAAGCCAAACAAGCGGAGTATCTTGACCGTGTTCCTAATAATATTGAATAAATGAGCATTATTGCTTATATTGTGCGCAGCCTGTTCCAAAAAGCGAACAGGCTGCGCTTCGTCATTTATATAACTGTATCCAAAGCCCGTTATAAGTCTTCGCTATATCGGCACGACCATAACTTGAGTAGCACTCTATGTGTCTTTTGAAGATTTCTCGTCAGAACTCTATGTTTCACTACGAATGCTGCAGACTTCTGAAAGCCGCTGAAATTTCAAATCCTTTTCCTCAGATGTTGCAAACTCGAGCGGATTGTCAAATTCAGCATACTCTTCCCAATGGATTTCCTCAAGTATCTTACCTAAATCTAAAACCGGCACGATATACTCCTTTCTCACAGTTGTGACGCAGCAAAAAATAATTCATCATCAATAGATTTGGAAGCTGAATCATAGTAAGCAACATCTATCTATTCTTTCCCTTACCCCATGCATACTACATCATTATATTATATGCACCACCCTCTCGTCGCTTCACGCGGGCTATAGCAAGGAATGAACGGTCAAACACATTCCGATTGCATACCCCGACAGGCAATCTGTTGCTGTAACGATACGCTTCTTAGCTTCCAAACACCCCACTGCACCAATACCTACATATATTATATACCTAAATGTCCGCAATTTCAAGCCCTTGCGGACATTATTTTATAGCCCAATTTGGTATATAATAGAGGTAAGCGAAAGGACGGTAACTATGGATATTGGAAAACGACTGACTGAACTCCGCTCTGCGAAAGGCTTGACGCGATACCGCCTTACTCAGATCACTGGTGTTTCCGGTCATCATATAAAAGGAATTGAGGAAGGAACACGGCAGCCAACAATTGACACTCTCCAAAGGCTCGTTGAAGCGCTCGGTCTGACCCTTGCCGAATTCTTCAACGAGAGCCAAGATGCTGTGTATCTGTCTGCTGATGAGAGAACGCTGCTTGAGAACTTCCGTACGATCTCCAGAGAAAATGCAACCGTTCTTCTTAGCGTATCAGAAGCACTAAAAAAATAAACAAAAAATAGGCTCCCGATTGCATAATGCAATCGGGAGCATCTTTATGATCTCAGTCTTGAATACCAATGCTGTAGAATAGAAGCTTTGTCCAGTTCTTCATGCTCATAGACCGGAGATACATCTTCACCAGCGATAGTAGTCCTCAACGGTTCGAGCTCAACCTTGACAAACCCGCGTCCGGTAATATCACTATGGAGAAATTGCTTGTCCGGAGTCTTGTTAGTCCGCGCCGAATACAGTTTATTGCCAATATACAGACATTGTTCTGTATCTGAAACTATAACGCCTATCTTAACATCATCCTGCCTATATTCATACAGCTTATACATTTATATCCAATCCTTATAAATCTATCTTCTTACCGTCCTTACCGTTTACAACATAGTAAATAGCGCGATCTTCGGGCTTGATATATATATCCAAATTCTTTCCTGCATTCTTTTTCTTTAAGCCTTCAACAGCCTTTACGATCTTATCGAAGTCAAATTCATTACCGGCAGCCTGTAATACAGAAGTCGTAACAATTTTTGCAGGTTTAGCAAGAGCCGCTTTCTTTGCCACAGGCTTCTTTGCAGGTTTAGCCGCTTTCTTATTTCCCTTCTTTGCGAGAGCTGTCTTAGCAGCAGCATTCTTCGCCGCAGGCTTCTTTGCAGAAGCAGCTTTCTTAGCTGTGGTTTTCTTAGTCTCTTTCTTCGGTTCTGTCTTTGCATGTGCTTTTTCTTCCGCTACGTGAACAGCCTTCACAACTTCCTTGATCTCCGGTGCTTTCACTTCTTTTACTTTGTTTGCCATAAAACTATCCTCCAAATCCTATATGTTGTGTTATAACTGCAAGGACTATGCCTTATTTAGTTATTACTATCATCATATCATATAAAATAGGATTTTTAAAGTTTTTTTTTATAATATTGAAAAATTTAAACATTCATGTTGTATAATTAACATCCATGTGATTGACAACTCCGAGAAAACATGATAAAATGCAGAAAAAGCATCATAAAGCGAGGTATCGACATGGATGAATTTTGGAATTTGGAAAACGCCGATTATGCAGATGTGTCAGGATTGACCAAATGTGAAGAATACGACAGTCAGCTCGAAGAAAAGATCGAGGCTTTGCGGAAGGAAATAACAGACCAATGCCCCGATGTAAAAGAAAAGCTGTATAAACTTATGCATCTATGCTCGGAAAAGAACATGGTACAGAACAAAATAGGGTTTTGGTTAGGCAATAAGCACGGTTACGAAGTTTATGAGAATATCATCGTCAAGAAAAAGAACCCATACTATAAAAAGCCGTCCAAATCGTTCCTTCTCAAAAGTTTTGCTTATACCCTCACTCGTCTTACATATCGTGATTCCGATGAACTTGAAGAATTACATACCCAAAGCCAAGTGAAAACTGCCGATATGTCATTTTATAATCAAATGTTTGATACCATAAGAATGCTTTTCGATAAATACTATTCCCACTTAAAGAGTTTATTCGCAGATATACCGCCGAGTAATCGGTTTGAAATGGATTTGAAAGAGTATATCGGATATTTATTAGCGGAAATGTCTGAATTGGATACACCCAAAACAATAAAAGAAGCTTTTTCAGGCGAAATTGCTGAATTTGTTTTATCTGGCACCTTCAAAACAGCATGTGAAAACCATCACTCGCTTACTGACGCTGAAATGCACTTGTTAAATCAGGATGTTTATAATCGGTATTATACACTTGTTTTAAAAGGCATTATTTAAAAGAGTCTTGATATTACGTCTTATTATCGGAATATGCAATATTTCTTTTAATGTTTTCCATGATCTGATCCAGACGCTTTTCACCTATACCATTGACAGCCCCTATCTCTGAACGCAGCCTATCCATATCAAGATCAATTTCAGCATTCGCAAGAGCTTCCTTTGCACCCATTTCATAAACATTGTTCAAGGTCTGCTCCATAGATGCCTTGTCCATAGATTTGATTTTTCGGTATAATTCGCGAGTAAGTAGTGTTTCTTTTGGCATTATAGTTTATCTCCATTATTAGCACATATAGGTATTTGTGTTTGCTATTATGAATCCTGACCAGCACGGATAGCTATTATCTAATCATTCACTTTTTATAAATCTCTACAATGATCTTTTCTGCATTCTTATCGTTCAGATATATGGGATTGATCTTGCTCTTTGAATACTGGAAAGGCGTATTGGCTGTATTTTCTATCAGATATGCCTCAAAGAAGTTTTCCCAGCTAAAGAACTCAGAGCTTTCAATATACACCGAAGGATCATTTAAAACTGTTCCTATGTTTTCAGTTCTTATTAGTCCTGATTTAAGAATCAGCCATTCAAATGATTCCGGCAAGCATAATCTGAAATTTGAAACAGAAGGCAGTTTCAGGACCCTGTCTATCTCCGAGCCAAAAGCTGCACCGTCAGCAACCACAAAAACGTTCTTATCCCTATGCTCTTTAAGCCATTGAAATATACCTGAATTTGATCCGGAAGAATAGCATTCAATGTCATCGTTAAGAAAGTAGTTCTGATAAAATTCATATCCGGATTTGGAATCTTCCGTAATCAAAGCGTCATACTTCAGTTTTCCCGGCACTGTGTTCTTATAATAAACATGCCTGCTGTTTGATTTGTACAGTTTCTTAAAGCTATGGTATTTTCCGCTTGCCTTGATTTCATATATTTCTTCGGGGCTATAAGGAAGTTCATATAGGCTTTCACGACAAAATATCACATAATAGTTATCAGAGTTTTTGATAGCTTCGGCAAAATCTTTGGATTTTAAGAAATCAGAGCCTTCATCAACAAAAACAATACTATCGGTTATACCCTCAAGCTGGTGCTTCCAGTCATAATCCGTCAGAGCAGCGCAATCTTTGTCGCAAGAGATATTTACACCGCTCGCCGCTTTCAATCGAGTATAGTCCGAAACCATATCAAAAAGAGTAGTTTTACCTGTGCCGCTGTCTCCACGGACAAAGGTAATGTTTCGGTACAGAAAAAAATCGAATTTTGCATCTCTGTTTTTAATTACAACATGATGTGTACCTGTCATAGCTTACCTCACACAAACTCTCCGGCTTCATAAACGAGCTCACCCATGTTTTTAACGACTTTGCCGGTATTTAAAATCTTGATGTTGAATTCCCCCTTGCCAAAATCCATAAGATGACGCAAGTTAATAACAAGCTTCTGATGTTTCTCTTGTTTTATATCTGCTATCTTCAATATCCACTCGGCACAGTTATCGCCACATGCGGAAGCATTGAACACCTTTGTTCCGTCATAAGCTATCAGCATAAGGGTCTTGACTCCGCCCGACAGCTTCTTGGGGCTCATGTTTCCAAATACAGGACTATGGATAGTATTCTCGTCAATAACCTCAGATTTATCTACTGCTCTTATCATATCTTTTGACAAGTCACGAGTGATCCAGCTATCCTTGTAAGTGTTATTGAAATAAACATTTGTGTTGTAGATAGCTTCCGGCATATCACCAAAGTACACATTAAGCATAACAGGAATCCCCCTATATTTTATATATATTATTATATCATAAACGAAGGTAATTAACAATACAAAAAAGCCCAATTATAATAACAATTGAGCCAAAAATAATATATAAAGTTCTACTATTATTACAAAATAATATATAGTTCTCCGAATACCCGACATATTGTCGGTACACAACTTTCAAGGTTGTAACATTACAAGATTTTTGAATGCCGAGATTCTGGATTTCTTACCGTGTCCGATAACGACATGAATACCTACAAAACCTTATATAAAAGGCTTTATGGGAGAATATCATATTTGAGTAAGAATGCAATTTCAAGGCAATTTACAACCTTACTCTGCTACCGATCCGACAGATAGTCGGGTCAATCCGACAAAATGTCGGATTTTGTGTGATAACATATATCTAATCAGTATTTCAAAAGTGGACGTATCTTGTCATATAGCGACTTCCAGCACCGCAAGAAAATACAGACCACATGCAATGTTACAGAAATCCCGCACGATATCTGCCTGCCAAAATACAGTATTTATTATTAAAATATGAATATCAGCTCACTCGCATTCACTCGACTTATAGTAATACTTTCGCTCTGTTGTATTACTTTTCATGACAGCGTCCGAACTATACAGGAAAATCTCGAAAAATCGGCGAAAAATGATAGTCTGACTATCACATATAATAATCAGAGCATATTTTTGAAAAAATCGAGCCTGATCTACGTCAGAAGCGAGCAATTTTGTATTACAATTTTAGCACGGGCGGCAGGTTCACTCTGCCACCGATCGAACTAAATAGGAATGTGCAGCTTGCACAAATCTGGGCGATATTTGTTGTGATAGTCCACAAAGAGAGCAACGTCCAAAATCGTTAAACAAACAAAACGAAAAATCCCTCAACCTGCATGGTTAAGGGATTTTCGTGGCTCCTGTTACTGGACTTGAACCAGTGACATCTTGATTAACAGTCAAGCGCTCTACCGACTGAGCTAAACAGGAATATATATTAAGATTTGAACATTATTGAGACCCGATTTTGCTCCGTTGTAAACTGTTTCGAAACGTTCTACCGACTGAGCTAAACAGGAATATTATTAAAATTTGAACATTTTTGAGATCCAGTCTTGCTCCGTTGTAAACTCATTTGATCTGTTCTACCGACTGAGCTAAACAGGAAAATCTACAAACAGAGAAGCACAAGGTGCTTCTCTGTTTGTGTCGGCGACGATCTATCTTTCCGGGCCGTTACCAGCCAAGTATTTTCGACGCGGGTGAGCTTAACTGCTGTGTTCGGAATGGGAACAGGTGGACCCTCACCGCTATAGACACCGACAAAAGTGAAAGAATGAAAAGTGCAAAGCACAAACGATTCTCTCAAAATTGAATAACGAAACGAAATGAGACAAAGTCCTGAAATCAGGATAAGCCCTCGACCTATTAGTACTCGCAGGCTAAACACATCACTGTGCTTACACCGTGAGCCTATCAACCTCGTAGTCTTCAAGGGGTCTTAACTTTAAAAGTGGGATATCTTATCTTAAGGACGGCTTCACGCTTAGATGCTTTCAGCGTTTATCCGATCCGCACTTAGCTG
>ODAI010082259.1_pt1 | contig 29299 bp, 30 predicted proteins | sample 1539321 | NCBI WGS metagenome assembly ODAI01 (sample SAMN02144231, study PRJEB22623) | gut metagenome | biome: sheep rumen | host: Ovis aries | place: New Zealand
AATATGGATAATTTCACATTTAGACAATACTTAAAAGAATCTGGTTATGACAAAATGACATACCAGGAAGAAGTCTATACAACTTGTTTGGGTTTAGGTAATTACCAAAACATTGACCTTTACTATCAAGATGAAATTGACGAAGCATACGAACAAAATGTTCCAGTCAACGAATTAGCAGCTAAACTATGTGCCCAATATGATAAAGATTATGGCACACCAAAACCTGAAGAAATTCCTGAATTTGAAGAGGAAGAATACTCACAAGAAACTTTGGATGCTATGGCCGATTACCCACAAGACGAATTTAATGAAGCCACAGAAACTGAAGAAACATTTGAAGACTGGAAGGGTTATGTTTTCAAATACTTGGATAAACGAGTAGATGTAAACAAAATAAAAGATTTGGGAACATACATTAAAGACTTCGTTAAGCAAGAATGGGATAATGGTGAACCTTCTTGGTTCGCCGCTGCCGAATCCATTGTAAACTATGCTCGTACAAATTTCCCAGATGCTATTAAAGACAGAAGTTATGCTACCACTATCACAGAATCTTTGGATGGTCCTGCTACATTCACCAATGAATTAGTAAACCAATTCGTAAGATATGTTAAGAAATGGTTCACATCTAACACAAAATACCGCGTACTCATGTCTGATAGTGTTACCAAAGATGGTGAACACCCATATACTCACGAAAAGAAGAAAACATACGAATTAACATTGAGAAATGCTCCAGTTAAAACTTTACTTTATTTGGTAGTTTATTCCGACTATTGTTATATTGCCGCTGATGGAGACCGTTTCTCTACTAAATCATACAAATTCACATCCATTCAATCTTTGGATAAAGCATTGAATATGTTGTATGATAACATTGAATCTGTATATGGTTCTCTTGACGAAGCATTCATTCAAGACGATAGAGGTAATGTTTCTATTACTGATTTAGTTGATAAGATTATGACTAAAGCTGGTATGGTAGTAGATATGGATGATGACTATACTGCCGCTGCTTACTATATTGCCGACTTCTATTCTAAACAATCTATGCCCATCAATGGAATGGTAATGTGGGGTGCTAGAGATTTGTTAAAGTTTAAGAAAATATATGACGAACAAATCCAAAATGCCAACACCAGTGAAGAAATCCAAGAATATGAGAAAAAAGCAGTAACCGGTGTTCGTTCTATTATGCTCGGTAATCCAGGAAAGAAATGGACATGGATTGAAGAAATAAAAGACGAAGTTCGTAAAGAAAGAAAAGCCGCAGAAGAAAAACGCAGACAAGATTATCTAAATTCCGATGAATACAAGAAATCACAGGACCCAGGTTGGACTGGCCCTCGTGGAACCTGGACTCTCGGAACCTAATCTTTATACATATTCTTGAATTTCAAATGAAGTTCTCCAATGAACTTCATTTGTTTTAAAGTTCTAAAAAATAAAAATAATTGTTATACATAAATTATTATTTCTAAATTTAACATACCTAAAAAACAATATATTGTGAGGTGAAATAAAATGATTGATAAAGATACATTAAGAACAGCACGCAGAACAGTGGAAAGAAATGGTTATACAGTTCTTCCACCTCGTGATAGAGATGAAAGAGATTTGGACCGTTTCCGCACACGCAGAGAAGTTGAAAGAGAAGATAGAGATTCTCGTCCAGCTCCTCGTTATCGTGAAGTTGTTCGTGATGAAGATGAAAAACCAGTTCGTAAGTTCAAACCACTTCGCGGTCGTGAAGATGATATTGACTATGAAGATAAGCCAGTACGCAGAACCCGCGAAGTAGAAGATGATTACGAAACTAGACCAACTCGTAGAGCCCGTGATGTGGATGACTATGAAGATAGACCTGCTCGCAGACCAGTCCGTCAGGTAGAAGATGACTACGATGATAGACCAGCACATCGTCCAGCTCGTCCCGTTTATCGTGAAGATGATTACGAGGAAGTTCCTCGTAAGCCAGCTCGCCGTGAAATGAACGATGACGAAAAGTTGGGAGCAGCTATTCGTACCGCAGAAGAAAATGGATTTACCATTCGTAAGATGTCAAGACTTGACCAGGCAAAGCAGATTGCCCGTGATAATGGTTATGAAGTTCGTAGAATGGAAAGACCAACACGCCCAACTGCTGCCGATGACGAGGGTAATGATAGACCTGCCCGTCCTTCCGCAGCACGTCAACAGAGAACATTGGTTAAGCCAACTACCCCTACAAATGTAGAGGATGGCATTCGCACACGTACCGCCCCAGATACTGAGATTGCTGGCAAGCAACCTAAGGCACCAACCGGTGTAGATGGTGGAAATGATGCAGCTCCTGAAGCCGCACCAGCTGAACCAAAGAAGAATACATACGCTGACGATTTCATGAATCGTGCCGCTAAATTCTTTGGCGAAGAAGAATAGTTCGGTTCTACGAATAAAATAAAAAATGCAAAAAAGCCTTCGTATGAAGGCTTTTTTCTATATTTGGGAAAAAATATAAATACTAATACCCACATAGAAAAAGATAGTGTGATTTGATTTTATTATTGTAGGTTAAAAAAGAGGATATATGAAAATACGAAAGCGTAATGGTTCCGAAGTTACATTTAATAAGCAAAACATTGTAGAGGCTATATCAAGAGCGAATGAAAAAGTTAGAATTGACGAAAGACTAACTATTCAGGAAATCAAAGATATAGCCAAGTCCATTGAAGATAACTGCAAAATTTCTCCCGTCGCTATTGGATATAAAGATATTCAAAAGATGGTAGAAACTGCTATAATGAAAGCTCGGAAAATTTGAAGTTGCAACTGAATATATCACATTCCGTTATCAAAAAGCCTTGGAAGAAAGAAAAAATACCATTGATGATAGAGTTCTTTCATTGTTGTCTGGCGATAACGAAGATATTCAGCAAGAAAATGCTAATAAGAATCCAAACATTGTTTCCACAATGCGTGACTATATGGCAGGTGAAGTATCAAAAGATATTTCCCAGCGTTATTTAATCCCATCTGACATTTATGATGCCCACAAAGAAGGGATTATTCACTTTCACGATATGGATTACTTTGCTATGCCAATCCATAACTGCTGCTTGATTAATTTGGATGATATGTTACAGAATGGTACTATCATTTCAGGTACACAGATTGATAAACCACATACATTTAGTACTGCTTGTAATATCGCATCACAAATCGTTGCTCAGGTAGCAAGTTCTCAGTATGGTGGTCAGACTATCACTGCTTCTCATTTGTCTAAATTCATCGCACCAACAAGAGAATACTTTAAGAAGAAATATCCTTCTATGAACGATGAACAAATTGAAGAATTGCTTACAGACGATATTAAGAAGGGTGTACAAACTCTCCAGTATCAGATTCTTACACTCCAAACTACCAATGGTCAGACCCCATTCGTTTCTGTTTGCTTGTATTTGAACGAAGCAGAAAACGATGAAGAAAAAGATAATCTTGCCAGAGTAATTGAAGAAATCTTGAAACAGAGAATCCAGGGTGTTAAGAATGAAAATGGTCAGTATTATGCTAACCCATTCCCAAAACTCTTGTATGTTCTTGAAGAAGATAACATTACAGAAGATGGAAAGTATTATTATCTTACCAAACTTGCTGCTGAATGTACCACAAAGAGAATGGTACCAGACTACATTTCCGAAAAGGTTATGAAGAAGCTCAAGATTAGTAAGAAGGGTGAAGAAGGCGATTGTTACCCATGTATGGGTTGCCGTTCATTCTTGACCCCATACCGTGACCCCAAAACAAAGAAACCAAAGTATTATGGTAGATTCAACCAGGGTGTAGTAACCATTAACTTGCCTGATGTTGCGTTGAGTGCTAAGGGTGATTTGGAAAAGTTCTGGTATATTCTTGAACAGAGATTAGAATTGTGCCATAGAGCATTGAGATTGCGTCACGAACACTTGCGTGGGGTTAAATCCGATGTTGCCCCTATCTTGTGGCAGAATGGTGCTTTCGCTCGTTTGAAGAAGGGTGAAACCATAGATAAACTTCTTTACAATGGCTATTCCACAATTTCATTGGGTTATGCTGGTCTTTATGAAACTGTTAAGGTTCTTATTAACAAATCTATCACCGATGAAGAAGGTAGAGAATTGGGTAAGAAGATTATGCAGGTTCTCAATGATAAATGCCGTGATTGGAAGCAGGTAGAAAAGATTGATTATTCTGTTTATGGAACACCTATTGAAAACACAACAGAAAAATTCGCTAAATGCTTACAGCGTAGATTTGGTACTATTCCTGGCATTACAGATAGAAACTATGTAACCAACAGCTACCACGTACCAGTCTTTGAACAAATTGATGCGTTCAAGAAGATTGATATAGAAGCAGAATTACAGAAACTCTCTCCAGGTGGTGCTATTTCTTACATTGAAACACCAAATATGGAAAACAATGTAGACGCAATTCTTTCTGTAATCAAGTACATTTATGACAACATTATGTACTGTGAAATTAACACAGAACTTGATTGGTGTCATTGTTGTGGTTCTACCGGAACTATTAAGATGATTCGTAATGAAGATGGTAAGTTCATTTGGCATTGTGAACAATGTGGTAATGAAGACTTGAACAAAATGAATGTTGTCCGTCGTGTTTGTGGTTATCTTGGTAATGCTAACTTCATGGCACAAGGACGAATGGGCGATATTCACGATAGAGTAAAACACATCTAATATAAACTAACATTTTCAAATTAGTATAGGGAGAAACACCCTATACTTTTTTGACTGGAGATTTTATGAAATTTGGAAATATAAAATTTGTTGATAGTTCAAATGGTTCAGGTGTAAGAGTTTCTTTGTATGTTAGTGGTTGTAGAAACCATTGTAAAGGTTGTTTCAATGAAGATACTTGGGATTTTGAATATGGTGAAGAATTTACACCAATTCAAGAAAACGAAATCATTGAAGCCTGTAAGAAATCTTACATTTCAGGTCTAACTATTCTTGGCGGTGAACCATTTGAAGAGGAAAACCAAACTGCATTATTACCATTTATCAAACGATTTAAAGAAGAATGCCCTGATAAAACATTATGGATGTTTACAGGTTACATTTATGAACGAGATTTGATAAATGGTGGCAGAAAATGTAAAGAAAATGTTACAAAAGAAATACTAGATAATGTGGATGTTTTGGTTGATGGACCTTTCATTTTAGAAAAGAAAGATTTGACCTTAGCATTTAGGGGTAGCAGTAACCAACGATTACTGACCAGAGAAGATAGAAAGTCCCTTGGGTAATAAACCCTACCACATTTGGTAGAAATGGGCAGCTAGGATACAGTCCTGGCTGCCTTTCGCATTCCATAAATATAGTATGGATATTAACGAATTAAGAGATAAATGGCAGGATTTTTTAGCGGCAACATTGTCAGCTAAATACTGGAAATCAGATTCCACAGAAAAAGATATGTTAGAAAAACTTAAATCTTTTGACGAATTTTGGGAGAAATACAAAAATGAACACCAATCCCGAGATAGAGAAAGACATAGTGGAGAAACTGAGAACCCTGGGATTTAAAGTAATTCTTGGTGGCAAACGATACTCAGGAAATGACGAATATCACAACTGGTATATGGTTGGTCTAAACGATACAACCATATTTGGCGAGTTGGAATTCTCAGCTAATCCAGTTTGGCGAATAAATTGGTATCACGAAGGTAATTATGTTCGTGATACCGGTTTTATATTATTGAACTTTAAGAAATTTATAAACCACATCTATCATGACTGCTTACCTGGTTTGAAACTCAAAAAATTAGACGAAATGATTAAGGTCATTGATGAAGATTTTATATAAAGTTCATAAATAGTATATAATGAGAGGTTTTAAATGCTAGTAAGTGGTGGAAAAGTAATTGCGATAGATTCTATTAAAAAGGGAAACACCAATAAAGACACATTGAGTGGTGATGGTGTATGGACTAACCTCGGCGTTAATACAGATGTAATCGCTACAACAAAGAAATTAAATGATACCAAAAGCGAATTAGAGAGTAAGATTAATTCCGCTAGTTCAGCATTAAGTGGTGAAATCAAAAAGAAACAAGACGAACTAAAATTTGAGTTAAATGACTATAATAAAATCACTGCTATCGGTCCTAAAAATGGTACAACTACCGCATTAGCAGGTGGTTCTAATGTAGTAGTTTCTGCTGGTGCTAACACCAGAGTAGATACTTCATCAGCCGGTGAACAAACCATTTATACAGTTAATGTTACCGCAAACCCAACTAATGTAACTGTTAGTGGTGAACATGGTTTAACAGCTCGTAGAGATAATAACACAAGTGCTTATTATCTTGGTTTAAGCAGCGATTATATCAAAGCAATTACATCTGTAAGTTCTAAATTACCAATAACAGCATTTACAACATACTCTGCTAACCATAAGAACGATGATGTAACACCATATACTGCTGGTAATTATATTGAAATTACTAATCATAAGATTATTGGTCATGATTGGACTAATACAATTAAATCAGCAAGTTCTAATGCCGTTACAACAGTAGAAAGTAGATTTAAAGGTGATGGTTCATCATATTCAGGATATAATGGAAAACCATTTATTGACAATACAACACCAAAATGGAGTGTTGTAGGTGATGGTAATAGAATTTCTGTTACATCAGCAAATAACAAATATGGTGTATCTTGGAATGGTGAAGGTATTGCTACTGAAGAATGGGTATTGGGTAAAAACTATTTACCAAAAGATGTAGCAAGTTCAACATATCTAACTATTGCTAGTGCTAATGAAATTTACCAAAAGAAATTGAATGCTGGTGCTGGCATCGTTATTAAAAACGAAACTGATATCTCAGTAGATATTTCAGTTAGTGGTGATATTATTCCATATTCTGCTGGAGAAGGAATTGGAATTGATAATCACATAGTTTCTATCACAGCAGATTATCTATCCGCAAACGCATTAAAAGATTTGAGTGGTAGATGGGAAAGCGCCGCTAACGCATTAGAAGCAAGTGCTGACAACTGGAACAAAACATATAAAGATGTTAGTGATAGTGCTAAGTATTGGAACAGTGCTTATGAAGCTCTTGCTAGTGCTGATAAATGGAACACCACATACGAAAGAGTAGAATTGAGTGGTGACGAATGGGATAAAGTTACTGATAAATTAGATAGTGCTACATTTAAGACCTACTCAGCACTAATGGAACAGAAACTAATTGATTTAGACGATAAAAATTTAGATGTTAGTTCTTTTAGTTCTGTATCTAGTGATTTCGCATTAAAGACAGAAGTTCAAGAAGAATTTGAACAAACATCTGCTTGGGTTAAAGATAATTTCCTATCCGCTAACGCATTGGATAATTTAAGTGGTAATTGGGAATCCACATATAAGACTGTTGAAACCAATAGTGCTAAATGGGAAACAGCATACGAAACATTAACATCTAATTCCGCCGATTGGAATGAAGTTAGTGCTAAATTGAACAGTGCTACATTTGATACTTATTCAGCAGATATTAAATCAACCATTGAATCATTTAGTGGTGCGTTTGTAAAATTGAGTGGTGATTTCACAGCTCATAGTGCTGACTCTGATTTACACCTTTCTGCTGGTGAAAGGGAAAAATGGACTGATGCTGCTAATCGTGTAGAAAATAGTGCCGCCATTTGGGACACTGTATCTGCCAAGGTTAATAATACAGATTTTGAAGAATTTAAAACAAGTGCCCACAACGAATTAGAAAAGAAACTTGATAAAAAAGCATTTGAATCTTGGAGTGCTAATAAAGATTATGATTTCTATTCTGCTGGTAATGGTATCAAGATAGAAAATCATATCGTATCAGTTTCTGCTGACTATGCTTTGAGTGCTGATGTAGATACTCGTTTAACAAATTACTACGATAAAGATAAAGTAGACGAATTGATTGCTAATTTCGGTGGCTATACTACAGCTACTTCAGCTGCTCCTGATGGACACCCAGATGTAGAAAAGATTGACCCACGAAGAATCTATCTAGTTAAGATGGGTTCAGGTCCAACTTCTGCTGACAATTATAAAGAATGGATTTACATTGATTCTGCTTGGAATTGTGTTGGCGAAACAACAATGGATTTAACTCCATATCTTACAAAAGACGAAGCAGCACACACATATCAACCAAGTGGTTATTATGTAACTTCTAGTACTGATGTAATTAAACCAGGTTCTGCTTGGGTATTGGTAAACGATGATAATAACATTCAATGGTCAGGTTTGGATGTTTCCGAACTTGGTAAGAAATACATTGTTAAATCTACTAATGGAACAATCGGTGTTGGTTCTGCTACTGTTGGTAATGTTGTAACATACGATTTATCCGGTGCTAAAATCGTTGGTGAAAATGGTGTTAGTGCCAAATACAATCCAGCTACTAACGAATGGAATGTTGGTTTAGAAGATTATAACGATATTGGTTTCGCAAAATATAGTAGTTCAGCCAATGTTTATACTGCTAGTGCTGTAGTAGATGGTTACACAGAAGATTTGAATGTAAATCCAACAAAGATAACTTTGAATAATGACAAGATATTGTTAAAGACTGGTTTCTATCACGTAGATGTACAAACTAACTTTACAATCGCAAAACCAGATAACAATTACTACAATGTATTCGTCAAATCAATTCCAAATGCGGCTTCTATTACTCAAATGATAGATGGTTCTTATTCTCATACAGAAACTGTTGATTTATCATTTGATATTAGAATTACAAATGACAATACTCAACTTGAAATCAGTGTAGAAAACTTTAAGACAAATGAAACATTTGCTATCTCTAATTTAAACATTCACGAAATTGTAAGTATGCCTTCACAAATTAAAGGTGGTGCTGGCAATTATCAAGCAGGTAATGGTATTAGTATTGGAAACGATACTATTGCAGCTAAAATAGGTAATGGTTTAGAGTTTAATGAAAGTAATGCTATACAAGTTAAACTTGGTAAAGGATTAAAATTTGATGAATCTCAAGGTGTACAAGCAGTAACCATTGATAGTGATGTTAATGAAGTTGTTGAAACTGTAAAAGAATTACAAGAATCACTTGATACAAAGATTACTGACAACTATCCACCTGCTATGATTACTATTGCTGACTTACAAGTAGCAAGCAATACACAATATGCTCCTAGTAACGGTGGTATGTTGATTGGCTATTTGTTTACTTGCCCAATTACACACAAAATTTATGATGGTTCAAATAATGACTACAAGACTAAAATTGGTATCTATACAAAACAATGGGGTTCAGGACAAGATAATATACAGTTCAACAAAGTAATTCTTGGTATCTACGAATACCAGCCTGACTATGTAAATCCTGTTACACAACAAGTCGGTAAAACAGAAGCATTGTGCGATACTGGTATTATTACATTGCAACAGGGTTATGCTGAATATGATGTTAAGAACTTATTCCCAAATAAAACAGAACCTGAAATGAAACCTGGTTGTTTCTATTATGCTACAATCTATATGTCTTATGGAAATGTTGATACAAATGGTTTGACCTTGTTCGGCGCACCAGGTTATAATACACAGGTTAATAACTTGAAACCCGGTATTACTATTACTAACATTCATAAAATAAAAGCTGCATTATATGAAGGTATGGAAGGATATGACCCTGATTTGAACTTTGATAAAATGGGATTCAGTTGGCAATATAACAGTTATCCACCTGATGAAACTACAACAGATAGTTCACAGGGTATTGTAGAAGCTCATGCTGCTGGTCGCCCATATTTTGCTATTAGAAATGTTAAAATAGTTACAGGAAATTAAATTATGGTAAAATCATATAACAAATATCAGTTAGAGAAAGATACTTCGGAAGAAGCAAATAGAATAATCTATAATGCTACATATCCTGTAAGGCTATCAGGTTTAGAGTGGAACCAGTACATTGGTCGCATAATTATTAACGATTTCATTAAACAACTTGATTCTTTTGACGGTACTGATTTCGCTCAATATATGGGTGTTCTTCCTTATATTGAATATGGAATGTTCCAATCAGCTATTAAAGTTATTGAAACGATAGAAATACCTGGTTTAGATGGAATTAAATCTTGGCTACTAAAATCATTAGCAGAGGGTGAAGATAGATATGAGTAAGTTAAATAAATTAGTAACAAATTATCCAGTTCAATTAACAAATGAAGAAGTGGAAAATCTATCATTAACACTTTCTGCAGTTCGTACTGCTGGCGGAGGTGGTGGTGAAGGTAAAACTTATCACGGCGAAGGTTTTGTTAGTGTTAATAACACCAATAATTCAATTAGTTTAACAACCGAAGCAAATGAAAAATTAAATCAACCAATACCAACTAAAGTATCTGATTTAACAGATAGTGCTAATTATCAAACTGTTGCTGATGCTGCTAGTACATATCAGACGAAAGATGCTATGTCTGCTTATGCTACAACAGCTTATGTGAATGGTGTAACTGGTTCAATATTGTACAAAGACATTCAGGGTTTGGTGGATGCTTTAAATGCTAAACAAGATAAATTGACTTTTGGTTATGATGAAAACGATGCTATTTCTTCAATTAATAGTCATAAACTTGCTGGTGCCGGTGGTGTAACAGGTGATTATTATTCTGCTTCTAACCCAAGTGGATTTATTAATTCCACTCAGGCCGAAACTCAAATTTTAGCAAAGAACTATATCACATCTGGTGTTAGTCAATTAGATAATTTCTATTCAAAAACAGATACAAGTAGTAAGACCGAATTACAAACCAAATTTGATAGTTTGTTAAATTATAATGTAACTGCTGCTGCTGGTATTCAAGTTACTACAGCTACTGATGCCGGTATTAAAACATTTGGTATTTCTATGACTGCTGAACCAGTAGTAACCGATACTCGTTTGAGTGGTTACAATGGTGTTGCAGCCGCATTAGATACAAATGTATCAGGATTATGGAATGTTGGTTTAACACATGATATGTTAAATACTATCAATGGTAAACTTGATACAACTGATTTTAACACATATACAGCTACTACAGCACCATCAATATACCAGGAAAAAGGTAACTATCTATCTTCAAATGCTCTTGAAGGTTATGCTACTACAGCATTGTTAGACACAATTAGTGGTAAGATAGAAAGTGATATACCAACAACAGTCGCTCAATTAACAGATAGTGGAAATTATTATCAAAAGACTGATACAAGTAGTAAAAATGAATTATCTACTGAGTTTGCTAATTATCAACCAAAAGGTAATTATTTAGTTGCGGACGATATAACTGGTAAATTGGATAAATCCATTTATTCAAATGCAAGTGGTAATTGGGAAAATACTTATAATACAGTAAGACAATATAGTGCCGCAGGAACTTGGTTGACTGCTCACCAATCTTTAACAAACTATTATACAAAATCCCAAACCAGTGGTGCTACCGAAATTGCCAATGCTTTGAATACAAAAGTTGATAAACCAATACAACAAACTGGTAAATTGGTTTATGATGGTGATACATCTTCTTGGGTAACTTTGCCAGCCGGTACTACAACTATTGTTCAAGGACAAGATAGTGTAACAGCAAATTATGATTCTTCTAATAGCACATACACTGTTAGTTTGTTAGCATCTGCTGAAAATGCTTTGAATAAAGTTGCTGATAAAATTGATACTACCGCCGTCGCACAAACATATCAAACTAAATCTGATATGGCTAATTACTTGACAACAAGTGATGCCGCTACTACATATCAACCAAAAGGAAATTATGCCCCTGAAACAGTTACAGCTACTGTTAATACATTAACGGCAGCTAGTGCAGGTTGGAACGAAGTTTCAGCTAAATTAGGAACAGCTCAATATGCTAATGATTCAGCAACATTTGTAACAAGTTCTAATTTAACAATTACTGGAACAAAACAATATGCTTTGACTACTGCTGGGTGGGCAGAAGTTTCTACACCTACAATTCCAGATATAACAGCAACAAGTGGAATTTCTGCTGATGGATACACTATTGGTTTGACAAACACTGCTATTGGTGCTATCACATCAGTTTCTAGTAAAGTAGATATACCAGATACTTCATTGGTAGATAAATACTTAGCATTACGAACCGATAATGCTGGAAATGTAAGTGGTTGGGTTGATTTAAAGGATAATTTTTATTCTAAAACAGAAGCTACTGGTACATTCGTAGCAACAGCTAATATAGACACTACAACATTATCCGGCGATGGTAAAACTGTAAGTACAAAACTAGGTGTAAAGACAAATGTTATTGCTACAAGAGATTATGTAAATAGTAGTTTCTTACCATTATCAGGTGGAACAGTATCTGGAGATGTTATTGTTAAATCTACTGGAAAGAATTTATTAGCTGTAAATACTAATGCTACTTTAATGGGTCAGTCAAGAGTAAATAGTCTTACTGATACAGCCGCTATTGGTACTAACTGGATGGGTGTAAATAGTTATGGTGGTGGTTTCTTAAAGAATGTTCAAGGTGGTAATGTTGGTGATTTAGATGGTACATCTATACAAATTAATTTTGCCCCAAACGGAAATACTGCTTATGGTAACATTACAGTTAATTCGCAGGGAAATGAGTCTAAAGTAGTTCATGTCCCAACTGCATCTTATGATTCTATGTCAAATTTTGATAATACAAACGGACCGAACTATATGTTAAGAAAGACTGCTAGTGGTTTTGATATAGGTGCTTGTGTAATCAATGTAACTCAATTACCAGCTCAAACTGAAGCAAATACATATTATTTCATATATGACACCTAATGAATGAGGTATTATGGCAGGTGAATTGACACATATTATTCCAACCCATCCATCCGACCCAAATTATAGAGCTTCAAAAACTACAGGTATAATTTGGTGTGATGCTAATGGTGTAGCACACACCATTACAGCCGTTTATTGGTCGCCTACAAATAATGTAAACGATAGAAAACTTATTTGGCAATTAAGTAATTATGTTCCTTATGATAATACTTGTACTGCTATAATCTCGCTTACCTCAAATAGAAAAGGCTGGATTGTTACAGTTGAAAAAAATGGTGAAGATGTTACTTCAAGTTTTGCTACAATGATTCCTTGGATTTATAATGCTAATAATGTTCGCTTTAATCCTAAAGTTAGTATCAGTACTAATACAGTTGACCTTTCAACATTTGAACGCGGTGAATATAGATTAGATGTATCACGAATAACATCTAAAGTAGGTTCTAGTTCTTATTTTCCAAGTTCAAGTGTAGTATCTGCACCAGATCATATCTACATAGGTGGTGGAAATAATCTTGTTGCTGGTACTGAAAGTGTTGCTATTGAGTATGATTTGACAAATGCCTTATTTCCAGTTACTGTAAATTCAATAGAAATTTTTACAGATAGTTCTAACGAAGCATCAACTACAATAAAAATAATTAATGAAGACGGCACTTATGCAGCTGCCGTTGCTGGTGGTACAATAGGAACACAAGAAGAAAGATTTGGTCTTACTGGTTATAGTCGTTCTGTTGATAATTTATCAACAACACTAGATAAAGGTAAAAAGTATTATATAGTTTATAATGATGGATGGCAACAAGCGTATTATCCATCATATTTTCAAAATGAAACAGGAAAATATAAACTTTTTTATGATAACACATCAGTAAGTCAAATAACAATTTTTAATCCTAGTCAAATACAAAATTATAAAGGAACTTTTGGATCTTCTTCTATGACTGACGAAGAAAGGCTAGAGTATTTTTCTAATATATTTTCACTATCAACAAATGATAGATTTTTGTGGTTAGGACAGAATTATAGTGCTAACAACAATGTAGTATTAAAACAAAATACTATTCATAGATTAAAACAAAAAACTTATTCAAATACTGGATTGATTGATATTACATCAGGAGACAGTGCTTACAAAGGTGCTAAACTTTTTGGAAAATTAGGTTCAATTACTGTAGGGTTTGTAATAGGTTATGTATTTGCTTCCTATGGTGCTAATAAAATTTTGAAAATTGCAAGTGGTTATTCTTCTCAAATTACTCTTAATGATAGTGGTGAACCTGTTTTAAGAACTACTTTACCTGATTCACCAGTTAATGGTGGAATCTATTATATAGACCGCAGTTTAATAGAAACATCTTCATCTGGCGCAGTGTTAGCTTGTTATCAAAATGGAAGTTGGGAAATATGGACTGAAGAATATCGTATTGATAATGCAACTGATGAAGTTACTGATATTTGGAATGATATAGAAGTTAGTGATGTTACAGTATCTATTGCATATAATTTTACTAATACATCAGTAAGCATTGACAAACATTTCTATTTGAAAATAAATGGAATGGAGGTTTAACAATGACAAAAATTTATGCCATTGAAAAAGAAACAAATTTATTAAAGTATATTTCTGATAATCTTGCTACATTAAAAGGCAAAATCAAAAATACAGGGAAAACGGAAGAAGACTTTTACATTTTAGAGGATTTAGATATGAAATACATTTCAAGAATATCATTTGTTGATGGTGTTTGTGTTTATAATAATAAAAACTATTGGATAAATGACGCAAAAACAATTCTTGAAGATTTTGATACACACTCGGTTTTGGATTTCTTGGGTAAACCTGTAGACTTTGCCCGTTTCACAACTGAAATGAATAGTAATATAACACGAATAGCTGCCATTGATGGAATTGCTGGCGAAGTTGAATATAACATAACAGTAGGTAATGAGTTTATTTCATTATTCCGTGAAGAATGTGTAAAAACTGACTTTAAAACCATTACACCATTACAAATCGCACAAAAACTTTCTTCAGTAATTGGATTAGTTCAAACGGGTTCATTTAGAGAAGCAAAACAAGTCTTACAAACCATAGAAAATGACGATTTCTTAACTCCTGAAAGGGTAAGTAAGTATATTGCTATGATGGAATCTGCTGATGCCATTGAATATGCCACAGAAGAAGATTTCTTCTATACGGCTTCTAACAATACCTAGTTAATTTATTCAAATAACGGAAAATAGGGACCCAAAAGGTCCCTTTTCTTATAAATACTACAAAGAGGTTTCATTATGATTTTAGATGAATTTAAAAGTTTAGTAGAAAATTTGGCATTATTGAACGAAGAAGCAGAACCTGAAGTAAAATCTGATGAAGAAATGGAAAAAGAGGTTGAAAAGACTGATAAAGAAGTCAAAAAGACTGATTCCAATGATTCAGCTAGTGAAAAAGACGAAGATGGTAAGAATCCTCGTCAATTAGTCCACGAACTAATAAAGCCACAGGTTGAAATTGCTACATCCACTATCAATTCTATCAAGGATGCGTTTGCCGACAACTGTAACAACTCCAAAGAATTGAGTTCAATGATTGAACAAATTAAAAACTGGGAAAGTACCATTCGTGGTGCTTGTAGAACCGTCGCAGCTACAGTAGAAAACAAGAAAATGATTAAGAAGAATGAAAATGGAAAATATGTAGCATGGGATGGTAGAGAATTGAAGAAAGTTTGTTCTGGTAAAGCCTATGGAATGATTATTAACGAAGATAGCCGTGACCGTTCTACATTGGATTTGGCTGCTGCTATTATCGTGTTCTATAATTCTCTAAATGGTTAATTTATTAGAGAGGTTTAAATGTCAGTAGTAGAAGAATTAAGTGGTGATGGTTCAAGAATTGTAACTTCTTGGAAAAGAACCACAGTAGCTGATGGTGATTGGCTACAACATAACACAATCGGCCCATTAAATGAACGAGACGTCTTTCTTGCTAAAAAGATTGACGAATTGTCAGGTAATGCCGATGAGAAATTGAATGAAGAAATCGCAGCTCGTATCGCAGGAGACGAACAATTATACGATGAATTATCTACAGTATCCAGTGATTTCTATTCATTTAGTGCCGATGTAGAAACCTCTGCTTATACTTTATCCGCTGCTATTACTGACGAAGCCGATGTAAGAAAAAGAGTTGACGAAGACTTGCTCGGTAAAATTGAACAATTACAAAATGCTACTGATGTTGTAGATGTAGTTGGTTCTCACGCAGCATTGGTAGCTTATGATGAACCTCTTACAAAAAACGATGTAGTCAAAGTATTAGTTGACGAAACAAAAAATTATCTTGAATACTACTGGCGTGTTGTTGGTGATGAACCACAAAAACCTTATCAATGGACTGAAGTTGGTACAATTACACCATACTATTCAAAAAGTGAAATTGATAATAAAGAAACTGAATTATCTTCAACCATAGCAAATACTTATTTGTCAGCTAATGGTACTGATATTAGTGCTGGTAAAAATTTAGATGTAGTTATACAATCAAATAATCCTCGTGTAGCATTTAAAACAAAAGATGATGTATCATTCTCAAATGTTAGTGCTACAGGATTTAGTGGTGCAAACCTTAGTGGTATAAATCAACACGATACAATAGATAATTTGTTTGGCTCAGCATATAGTGGTGCTGAAGCAAGTGCTTGGATTTATGCTAATTCTGCTCGTTTGGATATTCAAGCTGGCTATGGTTTGGAAACTGGTGAAGATGATGGACATCTTGTAATTGGTTTACATCAGGGCAGTTGTGAATACAACAAATATGGTTTAGCATTAGGTACATATTGTAGGGCAAATTCAATTAATATCGGTAATGCATCATTTGCTTTTGGCGAGTATTGTAATGTAATTGGTGGTCAAGGTACTTTTGCTGCAGGAAGTAATGTAGATATAACCGGTAGATTTTCTTGTGGTCTTGGTGATTCTTCTGATATAAATGGTAATTATAGTTATTCTATTGGTGAACAAAATTATTTAACCGCTGATAGACAATATGCTTTTGGTCAAGGCTTATCTGGAAACAGTTTTATGATAGGCCGTTATAACGAAGTTGAACCAAATGCACAATTTGTAATTGGTGGTGGTACAACTGGTGCTTATTCAGTAACATCTCATAAGAATTTATTAGTAATTAAAAATGATGTTATTAGTGCTAGAGATTTTAGTGCTGGTAATGTAAGTCTTTCTTCATTAACTAATCTTTCCGCATTAGGTAATGGAATTACAAATACAGCAACATTTAATTTATCCGCAGTAAAATTAAGTGCTGGTGAAGGTATTGGTTTCAAGAATGATGCTAATGGTGTATTATCTATTAGTGCGGAAGGTAGAGCTTATACCGGCGAAAACTATGTAAAAGTTGATAACACAACTAAAAAGATTAGTTTGTCAGGTGATTTAGTAGGTTCTGCTGAATCAGGTCAATCCGCATATAATTGGATTACCGCTCAAAGTGCTACATTATCTGCTGGTTTTGGTATTCAATTTACATCTGCTGGTCAAAATACTATGGGTATTAAATTAAATGCTATCCTAAATGAAGATGATAAAATCGCTTCTATTGGTGGTAAAGAACTTGTTGGTGGTGGTATATCATCAATCAGCGTTCCAGGTTCAGTATTTACTGGGCTTAATGTTAATTTTTATGCTGGCGATAACATTGATTTTACTACGGCAAATAATAGTTTAACAATAAATTTAAATGATAACATATATCTAAATGGTAGTGAAAGTGAATCCAAACAGATTTATTTGATAACAACTGGAGAAGATATAGATGCTGCTGGACCTCAGATTTCCATTCTTAATACTTCTCAATCACAATTACACTTATATAATAATAAAATTGTAAGAGATGGAAAATCTACTACTTGGGATAAAGTTATAAGTGCAGGTAACTCAATTCCTATTGTTGTTGGTTCTACTGGAACGGATTTGAATACACTTTACATTTATTAAGGTTGTTATGTATAGATATAAATCTGGTAATAATACAATTACAAGAAGATTTGGCTTAATGGCTAGACCTTGTGATTATACATCAGAACTCTTAACTTGTTTTAATGATTATACTATTAATTTGCGTTCATTAAATACTTTTACTGGTATGAGTATTTGTGATAGACCAGTATCACAGTACAGTGGTGGATATAATTATTGGTCTGTTCATATTGTAGCACCCATACCTTACTTAATGGCACCTTGTTCTGGAAAATTTGGTAATAAAATAATAAATCCAATTTATGATAATAATGATGTATCAAGTAAGTATTTGATTGAATTTTGCCCAGCAAAACAATTAGGCGATAATATGTCATATAACATGGCCGATGACCTTTGGACCAGATATATCATGTATTATAATAATAATATACAAAACAATGGACTGGCTAATATAGGTTTCGCACCAGGTCATAATATGGCAGCAGTTACTACAAATTATAATGGTTCAATTATTAAAAATACTTATGGTACTTTACCTAGTATATTTGATTCAATTAATTTTATAAATGGTGGTACTCAAAAAAATAATGCTATAAATGTTTCATTACACTTAAAAAATAAACCTATTGCAGGTTCTACAAAAATTAAATTTAAAATTTTCTATGTTTTAAATTGTATAAACAATTATGCTAATATATCATCTACATTCTTCTCAGATCATTCATCACCTTTCGTTATTTTAAATGCAGCTAAAAATTCTAGTTCATTTATAGATAGAACTGGTGACCCTTCTACTTGTTCGGCACTATGGGTCCCTCAATCCACTACTTCATCTGACGATTATTCTTGGAGTCCAATATGGAATTTAAACGATATGTCAGGAGATTGTTATTTCTATTTTCCAGGTGATAGACCAGCAGGATTGAGTAAATTAGTTAAGATATCTGATATATGGAAATCATATTATAGAACAGGTACTGAAACTACAATTTACGAAGAATTTTCAAAATCATCAGGACCTGGTTGGGTTGCTAAAATGTATAGAGGTCAATTAGTTAGATATAGAGAACTAACTTGGACTGCAGAAGAAGATACTGAAGAACAAGATTTTAGATATATTAACTGTTGTTTTGGTATAGATGGTTCTTATGCTGGTAAGGTTTCAACTGATATACCATTAATAGGCCTTGGTTCATTTTGGGTTGCTATTGAATCTGGTTAAATACTAATTTCCCACTACAAGGACTAAAGGTTAATTCACCAAATTTTGGTTCACCATTTACAGAGTACATATCTACTCTAACAAATTTAAAATCCGAAGCCAATTTCTTAACGATTGGCTTCATTTTTTCTAATATATTTAGTTCACTTGGAATCAAATAGAAACGCATTGGTTTAACACCAATATAGCCATCGGGTTCTTTTCCATTCTCGTCTGTGAAGGTCATAAACTCAGCTAAATTCTTTCCAAGTTTGCGTGAAGTTTGAACATATTTGATTTCACCATTCTCACACCAAAAACTCCAGTCTTTCAATACACCTAGATTTGGTTGAACGATTACACCTTTGATAATTTTATCGTATTGCCATTCCCAACCACTCATATAGGCATAGTTCAAGTCATACCATTCTTTTAGTTTACTCAAAAGATATTCAGGATTGTTTCCTGGTTTCTTTTCGTATTTGATATTCCAACCGGAGCCGTGATTACACTTGAATATGTAATTGCCATCTGGTAAACTATCCAATTCGTGTTTGGTTAAATAACATCTACTGTAATAAACTGGTGGAATGATAATGTCTTTCAAACCGACATCTTCCAACATATAATTCACAGTAATCTTGTCTGACCAAAGAGGTTTGCGTGGGTCAAGGTCATATAACTTACACCAGTTAATTCTATCCACTATGTTTTGTGGATTATCCAAATTAACTGTGGGTAATTTTTCTTTAATCCATTCTATACCAAACTTGACTTTATCGTCAGCAAATCTACAGTTGTTATATTCTGTATTATGTAAACCTTGTAACCATTCGGCTTTGTATTCTTCTTCGGTCATACGAAATCCTGTTTTATTGCTTCTAACATATTATCTTTCTTATATGTCTTATATAGTTCGTTTGGAATCGTTACACAAGTAACACCATCATACATTATAAATTTAATATCTAATAACTTTCCAAGTATTTTAAATCGGTGTTTTTGTTCCATATCCATAAAAGCAGTATCAAATGGAACATAATAATAGTTATCTTTAAATTCTACTGCCCAATCACCACAAGAAATTGTTTCACAGATAAATGGGATGAAACATTTGGCTTCTTTTATAACCATTTCGTCACAATCTTTAAGTGGTTCAAGTATGTTATCTAAAATCTTCATTAAGACCTCTAATCTTTTCTTTAACTTTTCGTTCTTTTACAATCTTAATAAAATTAAGTAAACTTTGTTCCCAGGATTCTACTGATACTTTTGTGATAAATTCGTCCTGTGTTTTCCAATAATGACTATGTATGAACTGGCGAGTTTTCCTTGATTTAATTGAGCCATATCTATGCTTTCCATAGAAGAAATCAAATTCTCTCGCTTCCATAGGGGCATCATAAGTACCATTTTGAAATACATCATAATGTAATTCTTTTGCTTTGTCAGTTGCTTCTTGAATAGTCATTGAAAATCCTTTTGAATATCAGTAAGTATTTTGTTCATTTGTTCTTTCTTAATTTTGATTAACATTTCATTTATTAATTTATTGTAAGTATATTCAGTGAAATTATTAGCCTGTGATTGAGAAACCAAAATTTCGTAAGAATTTAAATTACGATAACCCCACGATTCCATAATGTCAATACTATCTGCGTAATATCTAATCTTGAAATAGAGATTATGATTCATCCAACCTTTATTCTTGAATGAGTCAATGTATTTCTTCATTTGTTCGTAAGATGCGATAGTCATACAAAATCTTCTTCAATCTTTTTTAGTTCTTCTTTATTTTCCAGTTCTTTATTTTTACGATAATATTCAGCTATGATTTTGTAAGTATCATTAAAGAATTTGTCTAATGAATCCATAGATATGTTCATTTCGTCTTTTGATGTAATTGCGGTGAATGGATTATAATATAAGTAGTAACTTCTTTTATATTCTTTCTTTGAACCATATCTGTAATATGAGAACTGAATATACACATCTGACGAATACCACAGGTCAAATATCTTGTGGTTATCTTTTATGAACAACTGTAAATGTTTGCCATCTTCATTGTAATCATAGAAAAACTCACAATGGGTGGAACAAAACTGCTTTACATGTTCAATAATTTCTTTAAATTTTTCCATAATTCCAATATAATAAAAAACCCAGCATTTAACAATGCTAGGTTCTTAAAATAAGTTTCAAAAAGAACTGTTAAAATTCTTCTTTGAACATATAGAGCATAAAGACACCAGGAATTTCATCTGGGACCTGTTCAATATTTGACCAAGTCCAAATCTTAACTTCTCTTGGCTGGTTCAAATAATTTCGGTTGAAATCACTAGCACCATTTACCAATTTCAAAGTATCTACGAAATCTTCCTGGAGTTTCTTAAAATCATTCTGATATTCTACAATCTGTTCTGTGATAGTTGGGCGCTTGTTAGCATCCAAAATCAATTCACCCTGCTCGTTACGGTCGGCATATTTCATAACCAATTCGTCAACCTTCTGCTTGTATTCAGCAAATTTTGGGTCAGCATCTGGGTTATACAAACCAGCCATAATTTCATTGTAATCTTTTTCAAGGGTCTTAATAGTCTTGATAGCAGCATAGGTCAATTCGCCATTGATACCATTACCACTAATATACTTGTTAAGCATTTCAAAATACTGCTTAACTTCTAGTTGACTCATTTGAACTTTCTTTTCTACTATTGATGATTTAATCATTGTTCTATCCTTTGTTTGTATATGTTATATCCAAAATTCCACTACAAGGTGTAAATGTTGCCTCGCCAAAATATACTTTACCATTCATATAGTACATATCGCAACGAACAAATTTAAATGGTTTTACAATCTGTTCTACATAAGGTTTCATTTGTTGTAGAATCTCGGTCTGTTTACTATTTAGAATCGTTTGGTCTGGTTCGCCACCTATGAACCAATCACTTTCTTTTCCATCAGGATTTACAAATGCGATATATTCTTCCAAATTCTTACCACATTTCTTTGTCAATCCTATTCCTTCTATCTTACCATTTTCACACCAAAAACTCCAATCAAGAGGTCTGTAAACTTCTACTGGTTGTACTAACCAACCTGGCTTAATCCATTTGTATTGAATTTCATAACCAGATAAGTAAGCATAGTTTGTTTGTAACCAACCATTCATACAATCAATAACCATTTGATGACTTGTTTGGTTTGGTGTATAAATGATATTCCAACCACTGCCATGATTACATTTGATTATGTATTTCCATTCTTTTGGTCTTTTATCCAATTCGTATAAAATTTGTTCATCAAAAGACTTACTATATTCCATTTTCTCATAAGGCAAACATATATTGCCTAAACCCATTTCTTTCAACAAATCATAAACGGCAATTTTATCAGACCATTTACTCTTTAATTGAATGTATGGAATATCAGGGTGTTCAATATCTTCAAGTTTCCAATGGCAAATTCTATCTACAATGTTTCGTGGATTATCAGGTTGTAAATCCATTTTAGACCAACCCAACCATTTACGAGCATACGCAGATTTATCTTCTGTAAATCTACATTCATTATAATCGCCCGTAATCTCGCCACGAAGCCATTTTTCTTTTTGAACATTTATCATAATTCTAATAACTTGAATGTTTCCAACATTGTAAAGTCAGTAGTGTTATAACCACCAAAATACTTGTTGGCTCTAACATCTGTCGCATACCACTGGTGGTCTACTGCCGCACTACCTCTATTTATTTTCTTTTCCCAATCCAGTTCGGATTTAATATGATAGTGATATAATCTTAAACAAGCATTGTAATCTACATCACCATAAGTAGATTTACTAACACCAACACCATTAACCAAACTCATACGAGTTGCAGTATCTTTGTTGTTCTTTTTCAAATCCCAAATGACTGGAACATGACCATATTCTTCACCAGTCTTAATGGTGAAATCGTAATAGAATTTGGGGTCATACTTTACAATGGCTTTACCCTGTGTACTAGCATCATTTCTGCGATAGAAATGTGTGCGAACATAAGGTTCTACCCTATCACCAAGCCACAAATCGTGTGTACTCATTAAGGTTTGTGGCACGAGAACACAACCAGGTAAATCCATATCTGTTTGACGCTTCATTTGGTTGTTTACGAAATCTTCCATTGATTCATAAACTTTGTCTTTAAACTCTGGTCTATGTTGTTCTACCAATTTCCAGTAGTCCAAGTAATACCACAAGTATTCGTCATCATCAATGAAAGCAACCAAATCACCTTCTTCAAAATCATAACGATTTTGGTTTAGAATATCACTAAACAACTGCCATTGATTCGGCCAACCTGTAATCTTTTCGTATGTGTGGTTTGTGCCTTCAATCAAGTATGGCATTACACCATTCATTACTTCTTTATCGGAATCGTTATCTATCAAGTGAATACGATAACCAAGTTTATCGTGATACTTGAACCATACAGCTAAATCGTCATAGTTGTAGCATTTTGTCAAACATACAATGTGTTTCATATTATATTTCCTTAGTTAAACTTTCTTCTAATCTCTTTATTAGTTTATTCCCTAATAATATAGAAAGAGCTTGCTTTTGTGGCAATCTATCCAACTTATATTTTGTTTCATTCAAGCTGCGTAAATAGAAAACTTCAAAATTTTCTACATTAGCAGATTCAACTAATTCATCAAAGTAAGTTTCCCATTCATTATCAAGGTCCCAATGGTCGCAAATATAATCAAGAACATCAGACCAACGATAGCCTGAATGTTCTTTTAACCACTCCAAAGCACCATCAATAACTTCGGATTTATATTTGTCTAACTCAGTCATCTGTACCTTTGAACTGGTCATATAATTCTTCTAATGCCTTGTACAATTCTTCGTTTGTTACTTTGTTCAATTCCAACTGGTCAATGTAGGTCTTTGCCATATTCATAATGTTAAATCGTTCAGTCTCAACATTCAAATCTACACCATCGTTTCCTATTGGTGGTTCGTCATTGAATGTGTTTACAGGATAGGCAGGGAACAACGCATCCAATTCTTTAATCAAATCGTAAATTTGTTTGGTTTCGTTCTGCTTATCGTATGGGATATGAATGTCAATAACATTTCCCTTGACCTTGGTTCTATCAATGTTTGGATAATTGAAAGAATAGAATTTCATAGACTGGTTGTTGTTATGCCATTCGTATTCATCAGTATCAGTATCCAATACAAGATAACCACGTTCACAATTTCGGTCAATACGAGTAATTTGGTAAGGAGAACCAACATAGGTCACAGTCTTTCCATCCAAATTCTCACGATTACTTCTTGCGTGATAGTGTCCTGTAAATGTGTGGTCTATTTTCTTCATAATTTCAGGCATAGTCAAACCATACTCTGATAATCTACCACCCATATCAAAACCAATAATGTCTAAATGGGCGAAACAATAATCATAATGTTTCAAAACCATCTGGTCAAAATCTTCGTAATTGATAATCCAGGGAAGCATTAAAGTAGATTTTCCACCCAAATTAATTTCTGTCATTTGTTCGTAAACAGTAACATTTGGTAGCAAATCCAAACATTTCAAACTGTTAACTTCGGTGGTTGTTGTGTGGAACATATCATGGTTTCCTACGATAATGTGTACTGTGAAATCCTTGAATGTTCGCTTGAACAAATCAATGACTGCGTTCTCGGTTTGAACATTCACAGTTTGTCTAGTATCAAACACATCACCACAAACAACAATCGTGTCAATCCCCTGCTGCTTTAATTCAGGCACGAATTGGCACTGGAAAAATCGTAATTGTGAATCTAAAAAGGTTTGGTCAGATTTCTTTACACCAAAATGAAGGTCGGCAATAATCGCTATTTTCATATATCCAAATATAATAAATTTATTAACATTATATAGAATAAATTAAAAATGAGAACTTAGAAATCTTTTTTAATTTCTTCTATCTTCTTTTGAACTTCATAACTTTTTTGAACAACTGATAATTTATTGTAATCGTCAATGAGTTTTCTAAATAGTGTTCGGTATTCATCTAGTGTTAATAATTTTCTCAAAAAACCTGTACCAATTATTTTTGGTTCAGTTTCCACATCAGCATTAATAAGATAATCACCTTTAGTGCGACCGAATAATTCTTTTTGTGAAATGAATTCAAGTTTATCTACAATAAATGTAACTCTTGCTATTCCGAAAAATAGTTATCAAATCCGTCTCCTTATAACGCACGAAAATGTATCGTGGCATCATAAGTTGAGGGTCTGTATCAAAAATGTGTATGGATAGTTCAGGAAATTCATTCCTAATCAAATCCAACAATTCTTCTTCAGTTTCTTTTGTTATAGTAAGGTTTAGTTCTGATTCTTCTGTAACTAACATTATTTTATCTTCAATTCCGAGTATAAACTCTTCTTTGTTATTTCAATGGTTTCGTTCCATGCGACCTGAACATCGGATAATTTGTGTGAAATTACATAAATGCCAAGGTCTTTATTTTCTTCACTAACAATGTTATACAAAGTAGAAATGAATTGGGAAATACCATCCTGGTCAACACCAGCATCAAGAATTTCGTCAATCATCATTACGGAACAGGACCAGTTGGAAATGATTTTTGCGATGTCAAAGAATGATAGCAAAATAGCCATATCAATTCTACATCTTTCACCACCACTAAACTGGTTATATTCTTGCTGGAATTTACCGGTCTTAATGGTTTCGTTCATAAAACTATCAAATTCCAAGGTCACAGGTAATTCAAATTTCTGTAAATAATGGTTAATCTTGTGGTTCAATACTGGCAACAATTTTTTGAAAAAATACATTCTCAATCCTTCGTCACCAAGAACTTCAATTAACTTACTATCTACTTCTATTTTGTGTGTAATTTCGTCAATGTTCTTTTGTATAACATCTACTTTTTCTTGTAGTTCAACTACCAATGCTTCCTGGTCATCCAAAGTCAATTCACATTTCTTATTCTTGATTTCTTCTATCTTTTTCTTTAAATCTTCTACTGACTTTTCGTAATTTGACTTATTGAACATCTGCTCTTTAACGCGGTCTGTAATTTCTGCGATTAGTTTTTGATTTGCGGTTGCTGCGTCTTTCTTTGCGTTAAATTCGGCTTCTAGTTTCTTCAAATTTGGGATGGTATCTTCATCAAGAACTTTCAAATCGGCTTTTAGTTTGTCTATATGTTCCTTTGCGTGACCTTCGTCAAGAGCACTGCCACAAATAGGACATGAACTGTTATTACCAATGGTCTTTAAGGTCTTGTTAATTGAACTTCTTTCGTGTTCAGCTACACCCAAACTCTTTGCTAAACTAGCAATTTCTTCGTCACTTGGCAATTCTATATTTTGTTTTAAATTGGAAATTTTATCTTCACCGACCTTAATGTTCTTAATGTTCTTCTTTATCTTGTCATCAAACTTCTCAATTTCTTCATTCAAATGTGTTAGTTCGTTTTGACGATTTTCTTCAAACTGGTCAATGTAATTTCTAATCTTTTCAATGTTGGCCTGGTTGTCAGCTATGCGACCATTATAACCATCCAATTCAGTGATTTTCAAACGCTGCTCGGAACGGTCAAGTGTGTTGCGTTTCTTGACTTCTTTAGCCATTTCACTCAAAATGTCAATGTTAAAAATGCTTTCAATAAGTTCTCGTTTATCACTAATACTCATTGAAAGAAATGGTTTGTTGTTCGTCACAGCAATACCAACAATGTTCTTGAACAATCTTTCGTTAATGCCAAGGAGTTTATCAATTTCACCCTGGTTAAGTTTCTTTGAAGATAAACTATCTATTGGTGTTCCATTCTTTTTAAGTTCAAACAATGTTGGTTTCAAACCACGCATAATTTCGTAGTTATCGTTGCCAATAGAAAATTCCATAAAGACTTCCAAATTCTTGTCATTATACTTGTTGACGAGCTGGTTCATCTTAATGTTTCTAAATGGCTTTCCGAACAAACAGAAATTGATAGCATCAAGAATGGTTGATTTACCACTACCATTTTGTGCCTTGATTAGGTTTAAACCTTTATGGAACTCAATTTCTGTAAATGCGTTTCCGATAACTCAATATATTTCTAAACTTAATCTTTTTGAAATCTACAAACATTTATATTCCTTTGTGTTTATGTATCAAATATAATAAAAATCCCTATGGGCTAGGGATTTTTTGATTTTTTAAGAACTTAGCCAAGTTTAGAAGTTACTATTGATAATCTTCTTATAGTCAAGGTAGTTCTTAATTACGAAACCAAGGTTCTTCATATTACTCAAGGTTTCTGTAATGAAAGTTAGGAAGTATTTCTGTTCGTTTATTTCACGAAGCATTTTACAGTACTCAGGATTTGCGTTAATTTGGGAATCTATTTCTTTTGCATTACCCCAAGAATAATTATCCTGGAATTTGTAGTATTTAACCAATTCGCCATATTTAATAGCTGCGTCAATTTCTAATTTCTTGACGATATAAGTTTGGTTAGCATACAATTTCTGCCAGTCGGAAATAAAGGTTGGAAGTAGATTATTCTTGTCAATAATCTCACTCATTTTATCAGGCATTTTTAGTTCGGTTTCTGCCTTCTTTTCCAATTCTTTGAATTCTTGTACAGTCATTTTTCTTCCTTTATTTTAAAAATCTTGTTCTACTGATTTTAGTTGTTTATCATTTTGATACTTCTTAAATTCCAGTTGTAGTTTATGTATACTGCTATTATAAACTTCTTCTGTAAGCTGTGGTATATTCAATTCCACTTCTCTTAAATAGTCAGGTCTTGCTTCATTGTTCCATCTCCACCCAATACCAATAACTTCTTCGTCACAATCCAAATATATTGTTATTAATACTTGATTTGGTTCGTGACCGATATAATTATTGAATTTTTGATGTTTCAAAAAGGTGTAAGATTGCTGAGCATCTTTAAATGGTTCTATTAGCATATACACAATTTAGTAATTTATATTGAATTGTAAATGGAATTTATCAAAATTTTCTATTTTTAGAACTGAGGTCAGTTTTAAAAACTAAAAATTTATACATAAACTAACCAAATTACTATATTTGGTGTGAAAATAGTAAGTCTCGGGTTACAGGAACGAAGCTCAACCCAATGTAGTTGTCGGCATGTCCCGAGCCACAGTAGAATGAGGTGTGTTCTACAATTTTGTGTGTAATCACCAACGATAAGCTCAAAAGTAGCATTTTGAGATATAGCCCGTCTATGGCATAACTAAATGTAGCTGGAATACAGGTAGACCGTTCCATAAGTTAGTTAGTAAGTCCCACAAGGTCTGATAGGATGATTGTCAATCACGAATATCAAGGCATTTAGTCCAAGTTATGGGCTAAGTGTCTTTCCTGGACTCTAAGTCATCACGAAACTGAGAAGAATCATAAATACAATATAATAGTATTTAAGGAGAAATCTTATGGATTTGAATGAAGCTCAAGAGATTTTGAATAAGAATGGTTATCTATTAGAAAGATTACTTGATGGACCTATATTAGATGAATTAGGATATGATTCTATTGTAAAAAATATAGTAGATATAATTGAGAGAATATATCCAGTACAAAACTATCAGGATAGAGATAAAAAACAAACTTATACAAAAGCAGAATATGAAATTGAATTAGAGAATGGTAGAACTTTCATAGTAGAATTTTCAAAAGGACATGGATTTGAATATATAGGTAGATTTTATCCTTGGAAGTTGATTGAAGAAAATAATGGTGGATATACTACTATTGCTTATAATTTTGATATGTTAGTTAAATGGACTAGAAAAGTTAAAGCATTGGGATAGAGGTTTTGGTATGAAGTTAGACGAAGCTAAAAATTATTTAAATTCTAAAGGTTATATTCTAGTAGAAAGATTGAATATGAACCAAGTTGTTGGTATGATTAACGATTTGGAAAAACAACAGGGTATTATTTTATATGATATGATAGACCCAAAAGTTGCCGAATTGTATGTAACACGAAGCCAATATGATGCCATTACTGTATTTGAAGAATTTAAAGAACTCGCCAAATTGAAAAAGAAGTGGGAATTAATTAAAGGACTCGGTGATGAAGATTTAAGTTTATTGGATGTCAATGGTAAAAAACTTATTAAAGGATATATTGACAAAAATCTTCCAGTTTGGAAAATAAGAATTTATTTCTAAGGGGTAATTTATGCAGTTAAATGAAGCAAAAGAAATTTTAGAAAA
>ODAI011619687.1_pt1 | contig 29289 bp, 25 predicted proteins | sample 1539321 | NCBI WGS metagenome assembly ODAI01 (sample SAMN02144231, study PRJEB22623) | gut metagenome | biome: sheep rumen | host: Ovis aries | place: New Zealand
AAACTCGAATATACTAATTAAAACGACATCGGTGATAGCATTGAGGCTATCACCGATGTCGTTATTGAGAGGTTTGTGTTACCTTCTTTAATTCTTACATTTTCCTTTACTCCCTTCGTAGTAGTGTTATAACCTTATTCCTTCATTTTTAACATTCACATAAAAAGGAGTCTTAAATGGTCTGTTATCCCATTGTTTCTTTAATAGAATCATGGGACTAATAATAACACCATTTGCCAGTTCAATATCATAAAGTATGTTCGAGATGTGTGTTACTTTTTCTATGTCTCTTTTCTCGCCATCCAGCATAATCAGCACGTCAATATCACTGTCGGGACGTGCGTCGCCCCGAGCCTCCGAACCATATAGTATAATGGTCGCAGAAGGTTCGGCAGAATGAACAGCTTCTTGTATTTGTTTTACAATATGCGTGCGTCTCATAGTCTTATCTCCTTACTTTCCTGTCTGCAAAGATAACTTCTTTCCCTCACACCTCCAAATTTTTCCATAAAACACATCGGTGCAGTTGGGATTGCACCGATGTGGGAATGGGGGCGTGTCCTGATTATGCTATAACAATGGTGGGTTATTTACGCAACAGTTGGGTTGCTGGTATTCTCTGAAAAGTTATACCATCAAGGGAAACAATTACGTCTTCATGACGCAATGCTTTTTCTTCTATCATTCTTTTTTCTGCGAGTTCTAAACCATATTTCAGTTTCTCTGAGAACTCTTTTCTTTCTTTATCGGACATAGTTCTGTAGTGTGTTAAATGTGGTTGATACATATATTGCGGTATCAGCTCCTTTACCTCCAGAAGCAATCAATTGTCTGGGGTGAAAGCTGTTGTCATAGATATCCCAATAGTCAACTTCATTCATGAATAAGCGAAAAAGATTTCTTATACCTGCGACGTATCTACGTCTAATAATATCTTCAGGAATATTGTGTCCTCCCTTTGCCACTCTTTCCGCTACACGCAGAATTGCCAACTCTGGAGAGTTTAGCCAAAAAAACAACAATTTAACACAATATCCTTGAGCCTGTGCTCTATGAATGAGGTTGATATATGATTTTGTTGCTAGAGTAGTTTCGATAGAGAAAGAAACATTTTTCTCAAGTAAGGTCTCTATTCTCTGTAACATTAGCCTTCCTGCTTCGATAGCTACGCTCTCAGGATTGAAAGGCGAAAGTCCTCTTGCAATTTCATCAGCGTTCACGAATTCGTTGCAATCCAGTATTTCTGGAAGAACTGTATATGAAGCGGTAGTTTTGCCTGCACCGTTGCAACCACTTATAATATATAAGTTTTTTCTTGTCATGATGGGATGCTACTTGCCATTCTCACCTGCAAAGATAACCTCTTTCCTTTAATCCTCCAAATTTCTGTATAAAAAAAACATCGGTGACAGCATTGAGGCTATCACCGATGTCGTTATTGTTATTGCTTTCTTGCTCTGGCAAGCGTCTCCTATCGTCGCCGAGCGGCAAGCGAGCAGAGCTCTTCGGCGTTAGAAATTCCACCACTGAGGCAGATCCCACGCATCATCCCACATCTTGGCGCGGTTACTATTGCCGTCCTGACCTTTGCTATAAGGATCCTCTTTCTCGTCAGACGTGTTTCCAATTTGTTGAGGTATTCCATCGTTTGTGATGTCACCTTCAGTAATACGTCCTTCTTCCGGTGGATTAGATGCTGCCAACGGGGACTCTACTATGAGTTCATTGAAGATGTATGTTTCTGGTATTTGATATATCTTTTTCATCATGTTATCCTCCAGTTATTTATTTCACAATAAATTTCTTACCGTTCACAATATAGATACCCTTTGGCAATCCCTCGAGAGATTTGCCAACCTTCTGACCATTTACTGAGTAAACATCTGCGTTGCCATAGGCTTTGGTGTCCTCTTCAGCATCAATCTCGTTGATGCCGGTAACTATAGAGATTACATCAGGGGAGTCGAAATACTGCTCATACTTCTTGGCACCACTACCACCTGTAGTAACCAAATCATCACCTGGGAGCCAGTATGTTTCTATACCATATTTTGCATCTGTGGTCTTTGTTCCTAGCGGAGTTCCCAACTTCCATTGAGCAGGTTCACCACTAGCACCTCCAGTTGCATGAGTAACAGTGAAAGTATAGTTCGGAGCAGTAGGACAGATAATACCAGTCTCATTAGCCCAGCGCATCTCATTGGCATCTGGTTTGTCATTGTAGAAGAACTTGGCCTTGCTTGCCTTCTTGTCCCATCCGAGGAAGTAGCTGCGTCCTGGCAGGTACGATTTATAGAATGATCCAACGAAAGTGTATTTATGGGCTTTTGATTTCTGATAATCCACACCATCAATTGTATATGGAGCATGCTCACCTTTATCTGTTTCTTCTGTAGTAGTACCCTTAACGAATACTGGTACTGAATACAGACCACTCTCAACCATTGCCATTTGCTGTTCACCTGTCTTGTTGAGGGCAAAATGCATGGTGTTGTAAAGAGTCTCGTTGATAATCGCCTTGAATGGCAAGTCATCCATACTTTTACCTGCAGCCTGATACTGTTTCTCCAGTTTATTATATTCCTCTCCATTCTTGAAAACCTGGAACATACGTTTGTTGCCATTTGGCATGTGCGGCTTAATCATGTATGGTACACCAGCAGACATTACAACGTCTGTTCTGTGATCATTGGATGTGTCCTTGGTGTCACTAATGATTACGACTCCATTAGCATCTTCTGTTCCATGCTGAGAGGCATTTATGACATCTGTCACCTTGCCATCTACTACTGTCATCGTCACTTTTTTCTGCGCACGAGCCTCTGGGTATTCCATGAGGTTTCTACTGAAGTTAAGTGCAATGACATTGTTGTCATAGTCACGACGAACATACTGCAACTTGCTGACGTATGGAATTTGTTCTGCTCCACTTTTTGCATCTGTTCCAAACAAGAGTATTGCCTGCTCGTATGTGATGTCGAAAGTAGGACAGATAGTCCACCACTCGTTATCTGTGATATATGAGCGATATGGTTCTGACTCCAGCGTGGTATTGGCAGCATATGCATTCAATACGAATTGGTGCCATCCACGATAGTCTTCGTTTTCTGGATATAGTTGTACACCTGTAGAACCTGTAGTGTTATAGCTGCTCTCATCCCAGTAGATAGTATTATAATCTATTAAATCTGTAGGTTTAGTGGTAGCACCACCTGCTGTCACATCATAGAATGAATAGTATGGATGGTTCTTCTCAATGTTAGAACGTGCACTTTCACCCTTGGCATCGATTGCCGTTTTGTAATTATTATACTCTGTATTTGCCTTTGCTTGGTCGCCAGAGTTGTATGCTGACAGAGTTACATTTGCAAATTCTCCATTCTTAACAGAACCATATTCACGCTCAGGGTTCCAAGCGTTCCACGTGTATCCGTATGTACCCTGAGTATAGGCACGGATAAACTCACTCTGGTTAGGGAAGTAGATGGTAGCACCCTTACCATCACGCTCGCCAGTAGCAATACTGTATTCACGTGTCGGGTCAGTATAGTGCTGAACATCTGGAGATACTGTTTGACGTGGATAGTGGAGCATGGTAATCCAGAATCCGTTGTTCTGATAAGAGTCACGAGTGATGATACCTTCGGTAATAACTGGCGCATAACCACCATTACCAAGATACATCACGGTGTTGAATGCATCTACGTGACACTTTGGAGCGACTTTGTTAAGTACGTATACGTCCTTTACGTGTGGCTGAGTATTGGCAAATGCACCTGACTCTATCAATTCAATGTTTGCAGAGAAAGTGTAGCTACCACCTGTAGGTTCATCGATATAGCTGAATGTACTCTTTACCTTCTTGTCTCCGTCCCAGTTTGTTGCGTATGTCACAGTTCCGTCTGAGCCATACTCTGCGCCATTGTCAAGTTTTGTATTCGTACCCTCAGGGTCATTTGTACCAGATGTAGTCCAGATATAGTCGATAGTATTGAATGCACGTGAACGTATGCGCTTAATGTTATAAGGAATACAGATAGCATCAATCTCTACGGATGAGTTCATGAAGTCGGCAGGAATGTCCTGAACACTTGGATCTGTAGGTATGACAACCTTGCAGGTTGCGTTTGCGCTCAGCACGTTAAGTGCGGAGAGAGTCATGTCGGCTACATAGTCGTGGGCTGTATCATCAGCAGGATTAGTTTGTTCAAACTTGGCACCCTCAAGGTCGATAGCTGTAAGGTTGAAGCAAGAACCGAATGGACCATATACGTCCTGACCAGTCAGACTATAGCCAGTGCCCTCGATGGCAGCCTCTGTATAGTGACGAGTCCACTCTAAGTGACCATACTGGTCAACGGTAGTACTCTTACACATATCGTATGCGTTCACCGTACCCGAGATTGTAACATCACGGAAGGTAGATATGCTTGAGAGATATACCCTCTTAGATGTGGCTGTACCTTCAATGTTTGGTGTACGTGTGTAGTCACCCGTACTGCTTGCAAGAGCCATTACTGTTGCAGCCTGCAATGTTCCAGACTTCTTACTGTAAGAGGTGAAGTTGTAGCCTTCGGGAAGAGGATGTTCCGGACCCTGAACACTATTCTTGTTGATACCACCTTCGGTGGCAACGACTGACCAGATGTTTGTAAGACCAGCCAGCGATGTGCCGTTGATCAGATTCTCACGGGTGCTGCCGTTTGGAGCGATTAGGAACTTGGTGTTTGCGTGCAGTGAAGCTCCGTCAAACTCGTCGGCAAGCAGTGCCTGAATGGTAGTTCCATCTACTCCACTTGTAGCCTCAGAGAGGTCAAGCACTGTAGCGTTGATATCCTTCAAGGCCTGAACGTCTGCAACCTTCAGAGGGCCAACTATCTTTACCTTTACGTGAGAATTATCAAGATGATAATCTGAAATAATATCTGAGAGGTTGCTTTCTGCCTTCATAGTTACGATTGCAACTGCATCATCCTGCATGTTACCGGCATACCAGTAAACCAGCTTGTCGCCATCGGCAGCTGACTCCTCTACATGTAGTGTCATGTCTGTAGCAGAGAACTCGCAGTCAGGTGCGATGTATGCTTGCTCATCAACGAGATCTTCGTTATAAGGGTGAATTCTAGTTTTTTTGGCAAATCCTGTAGGAACCTTAATACTTTTATTAGTCAAGCTCAAGTTCGTAATAATCTCGGTATTTTCAGAATTCTCTGTCTCACTCTTGTCAATATGGATGACACCTGAATTATTGTCTGCATATTGATTTTTGAATTGCGTTTGAAGCAGATTAATACTACTCAAGCTGTTACATGCATTAAATGAGATGTCACCACCAATCTTTCCTGCAGTAGCAAAAGATGTCAGATTGGTCTTTGAAAGATTAAGATTGCCAAATATGGATGTATTGCTATTAGTCGTGAAAGTCGTTAAACCCGTGTTAGAAAGATTTACAGGTCCGTTAAATGTAGCTCCATTCAGATTTACGCTAGTCAAACTACTAATGCCATTGGCTGTTACCGATGGATTATTGGCAGTAATAGATACGTTTTCAAGGTTCAGTGTCTTCAACTTTTCACATCCAGTAACAATAAGTGTATTAGTCCAGCTTGTGCTAATTATTCCAGACAGGTCAAGCGTCTCAATGTTATTATTAGAGAAAGTCAATGACGATGTAGGTAGGGCACCACCAGTACTAATCTTCACGCTCTTGATGGAAGTGACGGACTGGGCGTTGTTGATAGCTGCAAGGAGATTGTCTCCAAAACTTCTATATACCTGACCATTGTAAGAGCCGCCAAGTACCTGAATGGCTGTAGTACCAGAACGAACAATACGTGGATTAGTGAGAGCATTCTGCATGTAAGAGCCATCATTAATCTCCAGAATATCAAGACGTGTGTTGCCAGTACCATTATATGAATATACTGCTGCCAGTGAACCTTTGTTTGGATTAGCTGCAAATACAGCCATCTGGTCACCAGTCCAACCGTTTGGCAAAATGATTCGATAACCTATATTGTCTGTTACAGTATAGCTGGCAGCTACGGTAGGGGTCAGATTTGACTCGCTGAAGTCAAGGAACAAATAGTTCGTTGGCTTATTAGTACATCCGTTGAAGTTAACGTCTGTCTGATTTAAAGCGACACTACTTGCCACCTTGATATAGAAAGAATTGCGCAACTGCTCCTCGTTTTCGAAAGCTGGCTTTAGACCGCCTGCTTTGTTTACCCAAACATAATCAGCTACCAAGTTCTTTGAACTGTCAAACTGGTCCTCTTCGTTTGGTCCTGGCTTTTGTGAATCGCTTGAAGGAGAGTAAGCATAGTCCAAATTCGTGTAATCATCTAAAACATTAGCTAAATCGCTTGTTACAGTCATGTCTTTTGGCAGGACAAGCGACCTAATAGTTGATGGTAATTTGATTTTGTTAATAGAAGATCCTGTGGCAATAGTAGCGCCCGATAAGTCTATCTTTGTAGCACCTGACAAATTAGCATCATTAAGAGCTTCAAGTTCCGTATTGCTAACTGTGCCTTGCACAATCAAAGTACAAATGCTGGTCTGAGTAGCATCCTCCTCTGTCATCTTATTTTTAGCCTCAGCAAGCAGCTCTGTAAAGGTTTTGCTGCCTGCCTTTGCCATGTTGATGGTTATAGTGCATCCGTCAACGGTGTAGGGGTCGTTGGATATAGGTGCAACTTTAATAACTTCGGTAGCGCCTGCATTACCGCCATCTTTTAAAAATGTTCTAGCCGTTTCGAAGTCTCCAAAATCTCCCGATAAATATACCTTTTTTCCTGCAAGCGGAGCGTTTGCCCAGCTACATGATACAGATAATTTCTTTACATCATTAAGTCCATTGTTAGAATCAAGAATTCTTAGATATACATCGGAACCATCCACGTAGAATGCAAATGTTTGTGGACCCGAGTATGATGCTAGGTCATAACCATTTGGAAGTTTGATGCCCTTGAATGCACTTTTTGCCGTAAAAGTTACATCTCCTACAGTTGTAACACCGCTAAAATCAATAGTGCTACCGCCATAGTTGTTTCCATCAATGGTGTAGGAAGCGGAAGTCAAGTTCACAACGTCTGAGTTGTTAATATTTCCAGTAATAATAACGTAATTTACCCATTGAAGTGTATTCGCAAAACTTTCAATAGTGGACGTAGAAAGATTACCTTCTCCATTTGTTGTAATGTATGCACCTTTATAATCACTTGAAATAGTAGCCTGAGCCCACGCACCTATCGATGCATAGACGCACATCAAAAACAAAAGTAAGTACTTTTTCATAACTTTGCTTGAGTTTATATTTGTTAGTTTATTAATTATTATTTCGTGTCAGAAACATTTCGTTAGTCAGACTTATGTCAAGTTTTCGGTGACGTACACCTTATTATATATAGTAATAGGAGCTATGAGAGGTGTGAGAATGTGGGGTGTGGACTCACGTTCTGCTTGCTCCATGGTATGTGTTTTCCTTCCTAAAAAGGCACTGGTTGCCTCACGGCTGAGTGCCTTGCGAATATAAATTAAACTCAATTAGAAAGTGCTGTCCTAAGGACAGACTTTTGTTTCTCTGGTTCGTTGTGTTCGCACACCTCCCCGAGGGAGGTTAGGCGCTAATTCGCCAATATTTGGGTGCAAAGTTAAGACATTTAGTTAAATTATGCAATAGTCAGACGCATTTTTTATTGAAAATCAAGGTTGTTTTAACTTTCCGATGCCCTTACACTCGGCTTTAGCAGGGTCGTAAACGTTTTCGTACTTTTTTTCGCGGTATCTTCTAATGTAAGAGTACCCGTCAGCAAGAGAAAAGCTGACGGGTACGCCTTTTTGTGTACCTCCCTCGGGGAGGCTTTTTTATGCGTTAACTCCTGTTAATCAGAAATTTGCGTCTTAGTTGTTGGTGTGCAGAGAGCTTATGGCTTTTTGTTTATTGCTGCTCGTGCCATCTTACCCCAGGGCTTGATGAGGTCGTCGGTCCAATCGCCACACGACTTGGCACGGGGGAGGAGCATGGAGCAGGTCTCGTTCTTGTCGGAGAGCGACCAGCAGACGTAGCTGATGCGAAGCTGCTCCATAGTGTCTACCCACTTCTGCCATTCTGCGGCGTCGAGGGGGCCGTCGCCTGAGGCTTCCATGCCGGCACACTCGCTGACGAAGACGGGGAGACCGCCCTCTACTGCCTTGCGCATCTTGTCGCGTAGGTAGTCTTTATGGGTGGCTGCATAGAAGTGGACGGTATACATCACGTTGCTGACGCCCTCGAGGGGGCTGGCGGCTACGAGGTCGATGTCCTGATCCCAGTGGGGACAGCCCATGAGGATGAGGTTGTCGGGGTCGTAGCGGCGTATCTCGGTGATAATCTCTGTGGCATATTGCTTGAGGTCCTGCCATGAGTCGTTCACGGGCTCGTTGTATAGCTCATAAATGATGTTGGGGTGTTTGCCGTATTTCTTTGCCATCTGTGAGAAGAAGGACTTCGCCTGGGCGGTGTGCATCTCATGAGAGTGCCAGTCGATGATGACGTATACTTTGTTCTTGATGGCTGCCTCGATGACGGGTGTGACGCACTGGAGGGCAAACTCGGGGTTCTCCAGATAGTTGTCGTCGACGGAGGAGGCTCCCACTGCGGCACGTATCACGTCGGCGTGCCACTCCTTAGCTAACCACTTTACGGCTCCTTTGTTGTAGAAGCGTGGCCACAGATTGTGCCATCCGAGGCTGATGCCTCGAAGCATCACGGGACTGCCTGACTCGTCGCATAGCTGTGAGCCAACAACCTGCAGGCGGGACTGTGCTGAAGCGGTTAAAGGTAAAAGGGTAAAAAGGCTAAAAAGTAAAAATAGACTTACGTGCTTCTTCATTGTTGTTCAGTTTATTAATTATGTTGACTAATGTTCCAACTTACCATTGCCTTTACACCATCGCAATGGTGTAAAGGTAGACGACGGCGGCAGGGATTGCCAAAAGAGAGGAGTCGAAACGGTCGAGCATTCCACCATGACCAGGAATGATGTTACCTGAATCCTTGATGCCAAGGGTGCGCTTGAGAAGACTCTCGACAAGGTCGCCCCAGGTGCCGAAGACTACTACGACGGCTCCGAGTCCCATCCACTCGATGATGCTCAGGGTGGCGGAGAAGAGGGCTGGTTGTTTGTCGGCATCAAGAACGGTCATGTTGTTGGTGTATCCTATAAGGTAGGCTATGAGGAGCACAAGGACGGCACCACCGATGCTACCCTCCCAAGACTTCTTTGGACTGACACGAGGGAAGAGGCGATGCTTGCCAAGAAGCGAACCGACGCAGTATGCTCCAGTGTCATTCGCCCATAGGAAGATGAACAGGCTGAGGGGTAGCAGCCAGTTGTAGGTGATACCAATAGCATCTTCATTGAACGCAAGGAGATTGATGAGTGAGAAGGGTAGGGCGATATACATCTGTCCGAGCATGGTGTATGCCCAGCATGCTATTGGGTCTTTGTGCTTGAGGTATAATTCGCTGATGAACAGGTACATGATTGTAATGATGTATGGCACAAAAACGACGATTCCATCGACGATACCTATGCAATATGCCGCTACTGCAAGGAAGAAGTATACTCCTGCTACGGTGCTGATGAAACGGTTGATTACAATGTCGCTGAAACTGTTGATACGACTCTGCTCACGCTCGGCAGAACTGATGCCTGCATCGCTCTGGTCTCGTTCAATCGCAGAGTTGACTTTGTTGATAAGTCCCGAATACTCCCATAATGTCATGCCTGTGATGATGGCAAAAAGAAGGATGAAGGTGTCGGCGCGCCACACGATGCCTCCTACCATGATGATGACAAACAGGGCTCCGAAGATGGTGCGAGTGATTAGGTTTTTCATAGGTTGATTTTTTTTATTTTTAGCTTTGACCTTCGGTCGGCTTCTGCTGCGACTCGGCAGAGCTGATGCCAGCATCGCTCTGCTCTCGCTGCTCTGTCGGTTCAGCTTTCTTCTCATACTCGGCTTGAGCCTTCTTTACTTCTTCTGGCATGTCGTCGAGCGTGGGCTCATTAGCTTTCTCTATTGCTTCATTAGCCTCCATGATCTCTTGCGAGCGACTGGTCCATGGACGCTTGCCAAAGATGTGCTCGACATCCTCGGCGAAGATGACCTCGCGTGAGATGAGCAACTCGGCAAGTTGGTTGTGACCCTCTTTGTGTTCGAGGAGTATCTCTTTGGCACGGGCATACTGCTCGTTGATCATCTTCAACACCTCGTCGTCCATAATCTTTGCTGTTGTCTCTGAGTAAGGACGCTGGAACTGAAATTCTTGGTTGTTGTAATAACAGATATTGGGCAGTTTGTCGCTCATACCTGCGTAGGCTATCATGCCATAGGCACTCTTTGTGGCACGCTCGAGGTCGTTCATAGCTCCAGTAGAGATGTGACCAGTGAAGAGTTCTTCGGCGGCGCGACCTCCTAAGAGTGAGCACATCTCATCGAGCATCTGCTCCTTGGTGGTGATAGTGCGCTCCTCGGGCAGATACCATGCTGCTCCGAGCGACTGACCGCGTGGAACGATGGTGACCTTGATGAGTGGATTGGCGTAGCGACAGAACCATGAGATTGTGGCGTGACCTGCCTCGTGGAGAGCTATGGCACGCTTCTCGTCGGCTGTCATCACCTTGGTCTTCTTCTCAAGACCACCGATGATACGGTCTACAGCATCAAGGAAGTCTTGCTTGCATATGGTCTTCTTGTCGTGGCGGGCTGCGATGAGGGCTGCCTCATTACATACGTTGGCAATATCGGCACCGGAGAAGCCTGGTGTCTGACGTGACAGAAGGTCAACGTCGACGGTGTCGTCAACTTTCTTTCCTTGCAGATGGACCTTGAAGATGGCTTTGCGCTCGCTGAGGTCTGGCAGGTCAACATGGATCTGACGGTCAAAACGACCTGCGCGGAGCAGGGCGGAGTCAAGCATGTCGACACGGTTGGTGGCAGCAAGGACGATGACACCGCTATTGGTGCCGAAGCCATCCATCTCGGTGAGCAGGGCGTTGAGGGTGTTCTCACGCTCGTCGTTGCCTCCCATAGCTGGATTTTTGGAACGGGCACGACCTACGGCATCGATCTCGTCAATGAAGATGATGCATGGTGACTTCTCCTTAGCCTGACGGAACACGTCACGTACACGACTGGCACCTACTCCGACGAACATCTCGACGAAGTCGCTACCACTCATAGAGAAGAACGGAACGCCTGCCTCACCTGCAACAGCCTTGGCAAGCAGCGTCTTTCCTGTTCCTGGAGGACCGACAAGGAGGGCTCCCTTGGGTATCTTACCTCCCAGATCGGTATATTTCTGTGGGTTCTTTAAGAACTCTACTATCTCTTGTACCTCTTGCTTGGCACCAGCCTGACCTGCTACGTCCTTGAAGGTGATGCCGAGGTCATTGGCTTTCTCGTAGAGACGAGCCTTTGACTTACCGACATTGAAGATGCCGCCAGCACCAGCACCGCCACCCATACGGTTCATTATCCAGAACCAGAACAGGATGATGGCTATCCACGGTATGAAGCTGATGAGCATGTCTGTAAATCCGTCTTCATTGGAGTTGTCGTAGCTATAGCTGCCAATCTTACGCTTCTGCATGGCATCATTGAGGAATGCCTCAAGATTGTCGACTGAGCCAATCTCTACCTTGACGTATGGCTCGGTGCCTACCTGCTGGACTCCGCTCTTGAACACATCACGGATGTGCTGTGGCTTGACGTACATACGAAGGAGACTCGCACGCTTGTTTACTACCACACGGGCGGCATAACCACTGTCTACATAACTGAGGAAGGTGGTATAGTCTTTAGTGATAGCTGTCGACGACTGCTTAAACGGGTTGTTGTTGCCGGAGAAAATGAACACGGCACTTATGATGAGTACCAGAAGGACAATCCAGTTAGTATTGAACTTTGGCATCTTTGGCTGGTTGTTGTTTTGATTCTGCTTGTCCACGGTTGTTGTTGTTTTAATCTAAATCAGGTATCTCTTTGAGTTTGGCATCTTGCCATAGGTTTTCAAGATCATAATATTCTCGCATGTCGGGTACAAAGATGTGTACCATGATGTCGGTGTAGTCGATTGCTACCCATTGCGCATTTTCCAGTCCTACGACGTGTGCCGGCTTCTCACCGTTCTTCTCACGCGCATAGTCGCCCACTGACTCTGCGATGGCTTCTACCTGCATAGGGGAGTTGCCTTGACATATTACAAAGTATTGGCAGATGTTGCCATCAATCTGACGTAGGTCTGCGACGACAATCTTACTGCCTTTCTTTTCCTGAATACCTTCGATAATGGTCTCTAATAATCGTTGTGTTTGCTCCATTGCTATTGTTCTTCAAAGCGACAAAGGTACGAATTTAATATATAATGTGAAGCGTAAAGCGGATATTTATAATTTTTTTAGAAAAAAGTTGGCTTTTTCTTTGTAGGTTAATAAAAAAGCACTAACTTTGCACCCGCAAAATGAGAGGCACTCGTTTTGTTAACAGTTTGGGGTATGGTGTAATGGTAACACTACAGATTCTGGTCCTGTCATTCTTGGTTCGAGTCCGAGTACCCCAACAAAAAATCCGAAACCTTTATGGTTCCGGATTTTTTTGTTTATTCATCATTCTTTGTTCTCAGCATCGATAGCTTTGATCTTCTGCTTGATAAGTTCTACCTCGTCTTTTAGTTTCTGTACCTTACGGTTCATCTCCTCGATGAGGGTGTTGCCCTTCTTTGACGATGCGTTAAGGAAACCGAGATTGTTCTCGTAGGTATTGATATCCTGACGTAGCTGGTCGTAGCGGCGCAGCAGTCTGGCACGCTCGTTGTCAAGTACGTTGGCTCCACGCTCTGCCATATTCTTGAGGTTACTCTTGAAGCTGTCGAGCTTGCGTCGCGCAGTACTGATATTGAGGTCGTTGTATAGTTTGTCGAGGATGGTGTGATACTCCTTGAAGATCTTGTCCTTTTCCTTGAATGGAACATGACCGATGGTGGCATATTCATCAACAAGCTCCTGTACTTTTGCTTGCAGGTTGTCGCCAGCCTCCTCAGCAAGTTGTTTCAGTTGCTCAATGATGTCGCGTTTCTTTGCGAGGTTGTCACGCTCCTCGTTGCGTGTGCCTGCTGTAGCGGCGTTACGTGCCTCGAAGAAGGTGTTGCAGGCAGTAAGGAAGTCGTTCCACAGCTGGTCGCCAATCTTCTTCGGAACCATACCGATGGTCTTCCATTCCTTTTGTAGGTTGATAAGCTTGTCGGTTGTCGATTTCCAGTCGGTGCTGTCCTTGAGTGCCTGAGCTTGTTCAACGAGAGCCTTCTTCTTTTCTACGTTGGCAGCGAAGGTCTCCTTGACGGCTTTGAAGTATTCACCTTTTCTACCGAAGAAATCATCACAAGCCGCACGGAAGCGCTCGAAGATTTTCACGTTCATCTTCTGTGGAGCGAACCCGATGGTCTTCCATTCTTGTTGTATCTCGATAATCTGCTTGGTGTGCTTCTCCCAATCGGCACTGCCCTTGTTTTCCTCCTTGGCGATGGCTTCCACTTTCTCGCAGAGTGCCGTCTTGCGTGTGAGATTGTCTTCCTCTTGCGCCCTGAGGTTTTCGAAATGTTGCTGGTGACGCTTGTTGACTACGGTTGAGGCAGCCTTGAAGCGATTCCATATTTCTTCACGGAGATCCTTGGATACAGGTCCGGTGTCCCGATATTGCTGATGTAGCTCCTGTAGCTGGTGGAAAGCGCTGATGACATCTGGCTCGTCGGCGAGTTTTTCTGCAGCCTCGCATAGTTTCGTCTTTGCTTCAAGGTTCTTCTTGAAGTCGTACTCGCGTGCCTCGCTGTTGAGCTTGAGCAGGTCATAGAACTGTTCGGTATACAGTTGGTATGTACGCCACAATTCGTTGGCTCTTTCTGCTGGTACAGCTTTGGTCTCTTTCCATTGTTGTTGGAGAGCTTTGAACTCCTGATAAGTCTTATTAGCCTCTTCGGGTGAAGTGATCATCGCCTTGATTTTCTCGATGATGTCGAGCTTTTTCTTCAGGTTTTCCTGCTTCTCAGCCTCTTGTTCGATGAAAGCCTTCTGTCGTTTCTCCTTGATGATGCTCATCTCTGCCTTGAAAGCCTCTTCGTCGGCATCTGGCATAACACGGTATTCCTCGGGATTGCCGCCATTGTCAAGGTATTCCTTCATCTGTGCTTCACGCTCTGCGAGGTGCAGTTTGTAGAACACGGTTTTAAGTAAGTCCACCTCAGCCTTCTGTGGTGTCTCCTCACCGTGTGCCAGTTCCTTCACTCGCTCCAACACTTCCTGCTTGGTCGCATAGGTGTGCTTGGGCTGTTCTTCTAAGTTCTCCTGTACAGGATTTAATTCTTGAGAGTCCATCATTTAACTTTTTTAGTTATGATTCGGTTAGTTCTTCGGCATCGGATGCCGACATTTCTTGTAATAAATGGTGTTTAACAAGATGCAAACTTAGGGAAAAATATTGTAACTACCTAATTTTCCCTTAATTTTTTTGAAAAAAAGTTCCGCAACGTGCGGAACTTTATATTAGTCGCTTATGTCTTAGTAGCCACCATGAAGCTGCTGACACAAGGAATGAGAGCACTATGGCGAGGATGAATCCCCATGGCTTTGACTCCATGCCGTTGACAAGATTCATACCGAAGAGTGAGGCGATGAGCGTGGGGAACATCAGTATGATACTTACAGATGTGAGCGTACGCATCACGGTGTTCATGTTGTTGTTGATGACGCTCGTATAGGTATCCATCGTCGATTCCAAGATGTTGGAATAGATGTTGGTTGTCTCTCTTGCCTGTGACATCTCGATGTTGACATCCTCGATCAGGTCGGCATCAAGCTCGTCGACCTGTAGCTTGAACTTCAACTTCTGAAGCAACGTCTCGTTGCCACGGATAGATGTTATGAAATATGTGAGCGAGTCCTGTAGTCGTGACAACCCGATGAGGCTCTCATTGTTAACTTCCTTGTCAAGGTTACGCTTGGCTTTCTCGATGAGTATGCTTATCTGCTTGAGTCGCTTCAGATACCATACGGCAGAGGAGAGGAAGAGACGGAAAGTCATGTCGACATAGTCTACGAAACCCTCACCACGTTTCTGCTGGAAGGTAACGAAGTCAATCATCATATTGGTCTCGTAATAACAGACGGTGATGGTGACGTCACGTTTGTGGATGATACCGAGTGGTACGGTGGTGTATGGAGTACGTGAGCGTATCTCCTTGACGTATGGTATACGCAGGATGATGAGCATCCATCCGTCGTCATATTCGTAACGGGCACGCTCATCGGTATCGCTGATGTCACTGATGAAATAGTCAGGTATCTGGAAAGTCTTCTCCAGATATTCACGGTCATCGTCTGTTGGACAGGTCACTTGTATCCAACAATTTGGCTGCCACTCTGTGAGTGGTGTCAAGCTTTGGCTTGTATTCCAGAATGTCTTCATTTGCTAATCCCTTTCTTTAATTGACAATTGACAATGATAATTGGCAATTTACAATTCACAATTGCGGCAAGAGGATTAGCGGTCTTGCCTGCCGTTCCTCCAGCCTTACTGTCTAAAGTTTTCCGCCGGATAGTCGTCCATAATATCTATTTGTTTTGATTTTGTGGGTGCAAAGGTAAGAAATTAATGCGTAATGCGTAATGCGTAATGCGTAATTTTTTTTAAAAAGTTTCAGATTTTTCTTTTTATAGAGGTGAGGGGTAGGAGGATAGCTCTCTTCTAAATACAATAGGCAAAATCTATTCTCTCGCCCTTCACCTCTAACTTCTCACCACTAATGAAACGAAGGTCCCGAATTTACTTCTCAGGAACCTCTCCTATTGCCTGACGGAGCAGATTCCAGAAAGGTGCGATGGTTGGGATGAGACATCGCTCGGTAGTGGTATGCGGACTCTTCATCGTTGGACCGAGGCTCACTACGTCAAGGTGTGGGTATTTGCCCAATATGACAGAGCACTCCAGGCCTGCGTGGTCTACCTGTATGATGCCGTCCTCTCCGTTTTGCTCCTTGTATATCTTCAGTAGTAGATGGAGCAGCTCGCTTTCCGGGTTAGGATCCCATCCTCCATAGCTGCCTGAGGTCTCTACCTTCATGCCTGCCATGTTGAAGCAACTCTCGAGAGTCTTTACGACATAGTCCTTCATGTCCTCACGGCTGGAGCGAGCCAGAATCTTTATGGCTGCCTTACCTTGCTCGATGTCGATGATGGCAAGGTTGCTGCTGGTCTCTACCACTTCGGGATAGACGGGTATCATGCGTATCACTCCGTCGTGGCATCCGTAGATGGCATTGATGAGATTATCCTGTATCTCTACAGGAACCTCAGTCTTTGGTGTTTCTACTTCCTCGACATAGAATTCAATACCCTGTTCGATGGTCTTGTATTCATCCTCGAAGTCTTCTTTCCAATCGCAGACAAGCTCTTTGAGGTCTTCTACATTCTCCTTAGGCAGGGTGAGTACAACTTCTGCCTTGAATGGAATGGCATTACGCATATTGCCGCCATGCCATGAGGCAAGGCGAGCCTCGCATTCCTCGATAGCTTCTCGCACAAAGCGTACCATCAGTTTGTTGGCATTGGCTCGTCCTTCATGTATCTCCAGTCCCGAGTGACCGCCACGCAGACCCTTTAATGTTACTTTGACCGCTACATCCTCTGGGTCGGTGTCGGCCTCTTTGTAATTGAGTGTGGCTGTGATGTCAATACCACCAGCCGAACCAATGACAAATTTACCCCAGTGCTCTGAGTCGAGGTTGAGTAGTATGTCACCATTCAGTTCGCCCTCAGGAAGACCGTTGGCGCCAAACATGCCTGTCTCCTCGTCGGCAGTAATGAGTGCCTCGACAGGTCCATGCTGTAAGTCTTTCGACTCCATGACAGCCATGATGGCAGCCACGCCCATGCCGTTGTCGGCTCCGAGGGTAGTGCCTTTAGCCTTTACCCAATCGCCATCAATCCAAGTCTCGATAGGGTCTGTCTCAAAGTTATGGGTTGACTCAGGCGTTTTCTGAGGCACCATGTCCATGTGAGCCTGCAGGATGATGCCTTTACGCTTCTCCATGCCAGGAGTAGCAGGCTTGCGCATAACAATGTTGCCAGCTGGATCTTTGAAGGCCTCTACACCCACCTCCTTGGCGAAGTCGAGCAAGAACTGTTGGATTTTCTCAAGGTGTCCACTTGGTCGTGGCACCTGTGTCAGTGCATGGAAATTCTTCCAGATGCATGTTGGTTGTAAGTCTTTGATAGTGTTCATAGTTATTTTGTGTTTTGTTTTGATATGAAATTCAATGCAACCCATGCCCAAACTCCAAGGAATACAACCAGAAGAGTCTGAATGGTATGGACGATTAGAACGAAATACAGAGCTTGCGGCTCGGCTAAGCCATAGAGCATGAGCATTGTCTTAATGGCAAAATGCCACGGACCAGCCCCATTGGGAGTAGGTACTATGACGGCGATGCTTCCCACTACAAATGTCACGAACGCGCAGGTAAGTCCGAGGTCGGCTGTGAAGTCGAAACAGAAGAACGTGAGATAGTAGTGTAGAAAATAGCTTATCCATATTGCCAACGAATAGAAGATGAACAGTGGAATGTTTTTTACCTTGCGAAGTGAGATGATTCCCTGCCATATTCCATTGAGTGTCTCCTTTACCTTATTATATATAGTAAACTTGCGCAGTATGAGATAGCCGAAGAAGAGAACAGCGATAGCACATACAAACGTGATAATCCAACCGCCGACGCTGAAGGCAGACAGTATGTCGTTGAAGCGTGTGCCGGTAGTAGCGAAGAATGTTCCGAAAACCCTCACCTGTAAGAGCAGGGCCATGGCGGTGATGAGCGCCATGAGCAACATGTCGACGGCGCGCTCGGTGACCACCGTGCCAAAAGCCTTGGAGAATGATACCCCATCGTAGCGTTTTAGGATGCCGCACCGCGTGACCTCTCCTATGCGAGGAATGACGAGACTGACAGCATAAGAGAGGAAGATGCTGTAAATGCTGGTTCGGGTGCGTGGCTTTTCGTCAAGCGGCTCCAACACCTGCTTCCATCGCCAACCTCGGAACATCTGTGCAAGTATGCCGAAAGGAAACGACAAGATCATCCATGTCCAATTCATCTCATGGAATAGGACATGGCGGATGCCGCTAAAGTCAAAATCTCGATACATCCAATAGAGAATAGCACTGCCCAAGATGATTGGCGGTGCTATCTTTAAGATGTTGCCGAAGGTCTTCTTTATGTCCATTGATAATCTATTTGGTCAGTTTTTGCTGACGATAATGCAAAGGTAGCAAACTTTTTCGATGAATAATGATTAACATTAAGAATTTTTCGCTACTTTTGCAGAAAAGAACAATATGCGACAAGTAAAGCCAAAGAAAAACCTCGGACAGCACTTCTTGACCGACCTTAATATAGCCAAGCGCATAGCCGACACGGTGGACGCTTGCCCTGATATTCCTGTTCTGGAGATTGGACCAGGCATGGGAGTGCTCACACAATATCTTGTGACTAAACCACGTGAAGTGAAGGTGGTGGAGATAGACAGGGAGAGTGTTGCGTATCTAAGGGAACACTATTCGAGGAGTGAGGAGTATGGAGTGAGGAGTGAGGATGGTTATTCTGCCTCCACAGACTGGATTATCTCTGCCGATTTTCTCAGAATGGACTTGTCGGCAGTGTTTGGTGGCAGGCAATTTGTGCTTACTGGCAACTATCCATACGACATCTCGTCGCAGATATTCTTTAAGATGCTCGACAATAAAGACCTAATTCCTTGCTGTACTGGTATGATACAGAGAGAGGTGGCGCTACGTATGGCAGCAGAGCCAGGCAACAAACAGTATGGTATATTGTCAGTGTTGATGCAGGCATGGTATGACGTGGAGTATCTTTTCACCGTAGATGAAAATGTGTTCAACCCACCACCAAAGGTGAAGTCTGCAGTGATACGTATGACACGCAACAATACAGATGACCTCGGCTGTGACTGGCTGTTGTTCAAACGGCTGGTGAAGACGGTGTTCAATCAGCGCCGCAAGATGCTAAGGGGGTCACTCCGTCAGATGTTTACAGGTGGACAGCCACGTGCTGGATTCTATGACGGAGAAATGATGACCAAGCGCCCGGAACAATTATCCATCAGCCAGTTTGTGGAGTTGACAAACATGGTTGCCGAGGAGATGAACAGCATTTAGAAAAAATGAAATGTTAATGACAAAACAAGAACAATACGAACTGCTGATTCCACAGATAGCAGGGCTCATAGAGGGGGAAACAGATGAGGTTAGCGTGCAGGCTAATATTTCTGCCATACTAAAGGAAAACCTGAAGTATTTTTTCTGGATAGGATTTTATGAAGTGCGTGACAACGAACTGCGTCTGGGACCATTCCAAGGTAGTGTGGCATGTTACTGTATCCCGTACGGAAAAGGCGTGTGTGGAACTGCATGGGAAGAAGGTAAGACTATAATAGTACCCGACGTTGAGGCTTTCCCAGGACATATTGCCTGCTCATCCCTCAGTCGTTCAGAGATAGTGGTTCCTGTTTTTGATACTATGGGCAAATGCCGTTGTGTGATAGATGTGGACAGCGTTGAGCTCGGTAGTTTTGATGATACGGACAAGAAATATCTTGAGCAGATAGCCTCGCTTATGGCTGAAAACTTATACAAATAACAACTTTTCTAAGAATTTTGTTGGACATAACAAATTTATTCTATATTTTTGTCGGACTGAAACATCAACAGACTAAAAGATATGATTGACGTAAAACAAACACTAAATGATGCAGAGGAACGCATGGAGATGGCTGCGATGTTCCTCGACGAACAACTCGCAAGAGTACGTGCAGGCAGAGCTAACGTAGCAATCCTCGATGGAGTGAAGGTGAACTCGTATGGTATGATGGTGCCGCTGAACCAGGTTGCCAACGTGTCGGTGCCCGATCCTCGTACTATCGCTATCAAGCCTTGGGACAAAAAGGCGATAAGGGATATTGAGAAGGCCATCATGGACTCAGATGTAGGCATCACGCCAGAGAATAATGGTGAGGTGATTCGCCTGAATATACCACAGCCCACTGAGGAGCGCCGCCGTGATCTCGTGAAGCAGTGTAACAAGATTGGCGAGAAGGCGAAGGTCGAGATACGTAACGTGCGTGGCGACATCAAGGACAAACTGAAGAAGGCCATCAAAGATGGACTCTCCGAGGATAACGAGAAGGACGCTGAGCTTGACTTGCAGAAACTGCATGATAAGTACATCAAGAGACTCGACGACCTGCTCGAAGCAAAGACGAAGGAAATAATGACTGTTTAGTCAATTGGTAATTGACAATTGATAATTGATAATTGACAATTGAAGGGACTTGTCATTAAGAATACAGGCAGCTGGTACACCGTCAAAGTTGACGATGGACCAGTTGTTGAATGTAAGATAAAAGGTAATTTCAGGCTGAAAGGCATCCGTAGCACTAATCCTGTTGCTGTGGGTGACCGTGTGTCTATTGCTGTTGATAAGAAAAACGAGGAGCGAGGAGTGAGGAATGAGGATGGTAGCGTCGTCGATTCAGTATATTGGATTACAGAGATAGATGATCGTCGTAACTATATCATCCGCAAATCGATAAATCTTTCTAAACAAAGTCATATACTTGCAGCAAACGTGGATCAGGCAATGCTCGTGGTTACGGTAAGCAAGCCCGAGACATCCACAACCTTTATCGACCGTTTTCTTGCTTCGGCAGAGGCATATAGAGTACCTGTGTTTCTTGTGTTCAACAAGACAGACTTGCTGAACAATGACGAAATGCGATACCAACAGATGCTGATTAACCTGTATGAGACGGTGGGATATGAGTGCTTCGCCATATCTTCTGTAGCGGGGACGAGGGGGCAAGGTGACGAAGGCGTGAAGATAGATACTCCTGCTGTACTGCTTCCTTTGCTTCATGATAGGATAACGCTACTGAGCGGTAATAGTGGAGTAGGAAAGTCAACTATCATCAACAGCTTGGTGCCTGACGCTAATCTGCGAACCTCAGATATCAGCGATGCCCATCAGACGGGAATGCATACTACAACCTTCAGTGAGATGATTGCCATTGATGATGCAAGGAGGGGCTATATCATAGATACCCCAGGCATCAAAGGGTTCGGAACGTTTGATATGGAGCGTGAGGAGATAGGGGGATACTTCAAGGAGATATTCCATTTTTCAAAAGACTGTCGGTTTAGTAACTGTACGCATACGCACGAACCTGGATGTGCCGTGTTGAAGGCGCTTGAGAATCATTATATAGCACAAAGCAGATATAACTCATATTTGTCAATGTTGGAAGACAAAGACGAAAGTAAATACCGTGAGGCATATTAGATGATAAAACAAACTACTTTACTAATAATTTTCTTTCTGTTGTCTGTCGCCAAGGTGATGGGCGAAGCCAATGACTCCACTAAGGGTAGCTGGAGCTTTCAAGTCGCTGCTAATGTCAGCCATATCTCGCATGGTGACGAGGAAATGCAGAAATTCTTGCATTCATATACGGTCAACTATTACGACTTACGTGCCAAATGGCGTGCTTCTAAGAATACTGACAATCCGTATGATGTGGCTATGGGACGACCATATATCGTCGGAGGTGTGATGTATGCTGACTATAGCCGATTGAAGATACGCAGACCAGAGAGTGAGTACAACTCTCATGTTGAGCAGATCATAACCTTATATGGCGGTGTGCAGTTTGATGTGTTACATACTGGACGGTGGACTGTCGATGTAGATTTTATTAATGGCTTAGGCTATTGTCCGCACCCTTTTAACGAGAGGAAAAACAAAGACCAAGAGATTATAGGCTCGCAGTTCTCTTTCTTCATAGGTGGTGGTGCCCATATTGGATATAACATCTCTCCACGATGGAGAGTGTCGGCAGGTGTCGACCTGCGACATTATAGCAACGGAACACTCGATCGCCCCAATATAGGTGCCAATACAATAGGTGGTACGGTGGCAGTATGCTATAATCTGGAGCGCCAAGACGACGGAACGAGGGCACAAAAGAACGCGGGAATGGCGGAACGGGAGAACGAAGGTTCGGGAAATCGAATGAATGAGATATACGTAGAGACAACAGCAGGTGTCGCGCTGAAAGCCCTGAAGGATAACTTCGAGATATATCATGAATCCCACAACCCTCTGTATGCTTCCTTTACGACAATGATTGCACCGATGTGGCGCTATCACAGGCTTTTTGCTTCTGGTATAGGACTGGACTATACGTACGCTAATTACGTATATAAGATAAGAGACCTCGATGCCATCAGCGAAAATAAAGAGTCTAAATATTCACCTCATATCCTCGGATTGAGTCTTCGACATGAGGTGTTCTATAAACATGTGTCTATGGCGGTGGGAGTAGGAGTGTACCTTAATAAGCATACTGGTCACTCGGCAGTTAAGCATGAAGGTAAGACTTACCAGAATATAGGACTTCGTTATTCGCTGCCCTTTACCAACGACCGTTTGTTCTTAGGTTACAATATCAAAGCACACAATTTCTCAAAAGTAGATTGTGTGCATCTGATAGCAGGATACCGTATCCCTATAAAGATATGATGAGGTTGTGATGTGTCTTATCTGATTATCTTGTTCCAGACCCATAGGATGATTACTGCTCCGATGGTGCCGGTTATCAGTTCTCCTATCCATCCTGGGTTGACATTCACTCCGATGAATTTGAACACCCAACCACCAACGGCACCTCCAATTAGTCCGAGAAACAGATTGATCAGACAGCCCTTGCTCTCACCGTTTGTGAGCTTTGTAGCGATGAATCCAGCGAGGATTCCAATGATTATTGCTCCTATCATTTCTTAATGTTGTTATGTTTTGATGGGACAAAGGTAGTAAATAGTTCATAGTTTTTAGTTCATAGTTCATAGTTTTTAGTTCATAGTTCATAGTTTTTAGTTCATAGTTCATAGTTTTTAGTTTTTAGTTTTTAGTTTTTAGTTTTTAGTTCATAGTTTTTTGGTTTTTAGTTTTTGGTTTTTGTCCGCAATTCATAATTCTTTTATAACTTTGCATCCATGAATATTGATGAGATAAGAGACAAACGTATTGCCGTGTTGCTGTCAGGAGGAGTCGACAGTAGTGTCGTAGTGTACGAGTTTGCACGGTTAGGACTCCACCCCGACTGCTTCTATATCAAGATAGGTCCGGAAGAGGAGGAGGAATGGGACTGTTCTTCTGAGGAGGATCTTGAGATGGCTACGGCGGTAGCTCATAAATATGGGTGCCAACTGGAGGTGATTGACTGTCATAGAGAGTATTGGGACCAGGTGACGCGATACACTATGGAGAAAGTCAAGGCAGGTTTTACACCTAATCCCGATGTGATGTGTAATCGGCTGATCAAGTTTGGTGCTTTTGATGATAAGAAAGGACATGAGTATGATCTCATTGCTACAGGTCATTACGCCCAGACAGAGTGGATTGACGGTAGGAAATGGCTCACTACCAGTCCCGACCCCGTGAAGGATCAGACTGATTTCCTTGCACAGATAGAAGGATGGCAGTTGCGGAAGGCATTGTTCCCAATCGGACATTACATGAAGGATGAGGTGCGTGAGATAGCTGAGCGAGAACATCTTGTCAATGCCCGTCGTAAGGACTCTCAGGGTATCTGCTTTCTCGGGAAGATCAATTACAATGACTATATACGTCGTTATCTGGGCGAGAATCCTGGGGATGTGGTCGAGCTGGAGACTGGCAAGAAGATTGGCATACACAGGGGGTTGTGGTTCCATACCATCGGTCAGCGCAAGGGTTTAGGCTTTGGTGGCGGACCTTGGTTTGTCATCAAGAAAGATATTCCCAACAATATCCTATATGTCTCTAATGGATATGACCCCGCCACGGCTTACAAACAGGAGTTTCGTATTTATGACTTTCATTTCCTGACGGAGAAGTTTGAAGACAACGAAGCAATGAAGGTACAAGGGAATGATGGGGAGAAGAATCGAAAGCGGGAGGTTACTTTTAAGATTCGTCATACGCCAGAGTGTCTGCATGGCACACTTGAGACAATAGCCGATGGCGAGTATCTGATGCATGCCGACAAGCCCATACATGGTGTGGCGCCAGGACAGTTCTGCGTGGTATATGACAAGCAACACCATCGCTGTTATGGCAGTGGTGAGATTGGTATTGCATGATATGTTGTGGTGTGAGGGCTTTATCTCATGTGGATATTGCTCATAGTATCTAAGAATTGCTTGCGGTGCTGATCGTATGCAGCAAGCAGTTCTTTGCTTAGTATGCTGTCGGGTTGCATCTCAAGCATGCGATGGCGCGACGGATATTCCTCCATCTTGCTTATCAATGTTCCTACGGTGATATTGGCGATGTCCTGTGCAGGTTGGAAGGTTGCCTCCGTATCTCCGTTGCCCCCGTTGTTCTCTACAAGCAGGTGTATGTCGCAAAGTCTGTGGAGCAAGTCAGAGGTGATACGTATTGGAATCTTGCTTTCTTCTTTTAGCTCCAAAGCTGTATATGCTGGCTTCCCTTCGGCAAACCGCTTGCATATCAGTGTCATTAGCATCATGCACATCTTTGTCTGCATGTCGTGGCTGATGTCTTCAGTGCGAATCATGAACGCATAGTAGTCGGAGTTCTGACTCATATAGCATAGTTCTGCACCAAACAGGCAGATGTACCAGGATATCATCAGCCAGAGCATGAACAATGGTAGCGCGGCAAACGATCCGTAGATGGCGTTGTAGCTGGTAAGGAACATCTGACAGTTGATGTAGAAGTATTGCAGCAGTAGCATGGCTATGCCGGCGATGGTGCCAGGGATGACAGCCTTTGAGAATTTTACTTTGGTGTTGGGCATGAAGACGTATAGTGCTGTGAACACGCACGACATCATTACGAAAGGTAAAAGCTTGATGAGAAACTTCGCCACCGAGCCAAGCAGTATGAATGCCTGTAGCTGATCTACCACCTTATATATAAATATGTTGACGCCAGAGATAAGGATCAGTGTAATTGGTACAAGGAACAGCAGTGATGTGTAGTCAGTGACAATACGTAGAGGGGGGCGGTTGTCCTTGACTTGCCATATCTCATCAAATGCAGCCTCAATGTTATATATCAGTGACAACACACTATAGAGCATGAATACCAAACCGATACCGATAATCACTCCACTCTTCGTATGGGCAAGATATGCCTCAGCCAAATCGATGATATATTCGGCTACTTGTGGCTGGGCTGACATGGTGTTGTATATCCATTCGGTTATAAAATTGTCGAGTCCGAAGCCGCGAGCTATGGCGAAGAGCACCGCTGCCACTGGCACTATGGCAAGCATAGTGCTGAAGCTGAGGGCGGTGGCATAGTATGTGTGTCCTCGTTCAAAGAAGAACCTGATGGCAAGATAAAGAGTTCGCAGACAACTGAGCACCCATCCTTTCGGGCCGTCTTGTTCTTGTCGCTCGTCTCTCCAGATGCCAATCTTCAGGAAGTGGTGTATGCGTGATATGTTCATGCGTGAAGTGTTAGTGCCGTTCAGGGAGTGTCAACTAAAGAGAGAGCAACCCCTCTGTTGTGTCTTGATTGGCATACGTGCTCTGATTCAACTTACGGTATTTCTCAGCTACTTCCATAAGATGCAGGAAGAGTGGAATGCGATTTGCCGGCATCTTACCGCTATACCATAATTTCTTGTGGTGTTTATACCAGTTTAGCATCAGATGGTCTTCTATGCGATGCTTTGATGGTCTGCGCTTATGTGTGAGAATATAGTTTAATATCTCAGTATAGTGCATTTCCCATTTTGCGTCTTGTGTCATAGTGTGTAGGATGAAAGTTCGGGGAAATTATTGTATAGTGCCATCATATTCTTGAAGACAGCGTCGGCGCCTGACTTCCATAGTTCTTCGTCAGGTAGCGGACCGCTGTTCACGGCGATGGTAAGAATCTGGGCTGCCGCTCCTGCCTTGACTCCGAGGGGTGCGTTCTCCACCACGACACCCTGCCAGGGTTGTAGGTTGCCTGCCTTTTGCAGTCCCATAAGGTAGGGGTCGGGAGCTGGCTTTCCTTTCTTTACGTCGTATGCAGTTACGATATGTTCCTCGTCGAGGTATTCGCCAAAATCGGTGAGCAGTCGTTGGATGAGTGGTCGCTGTCCGCTGCCCGTCACCACTCCTACTGTCATGTCGGCATCGGTTATGGCCTTCATCAGCGGGATAACCCCGTCGAATATCTTGGCTTCGGGCATAGAGTGGAATATGCGAGTCTTCACGTCGTACATCTGTTGTGCTTCCTCGTATGTTATCTCTCTGCCCTGTTGTCGTCTCACCATCATGCGTATGGTGTCCACGCCCTTGGCTCCCTCGGTAGCGTATGCGTCTGCGGCAGTCATGTCGATGCCAAAAGTCTTCATCGACTCTTGCCATGCTACTGCATGATTGGGCATGGAGTCATAGAGTACGCCATCCATATCGAAAAGCACGGCTTTAGGCAGGAATTGTCTAAAGCCATGCTTTGTGAGATATGAGCTGATAGCGTTTTTCATAGATGTCTTTTCTATGTTACACTCTGCTTGTGACCCCTATGCGCGGGCGAGTCACTTATTTCTCCTTTGCCAGTCGCTCCTGTATCGCCTTGCTCTCAGCCTCATATCCTGGCTTGTTGAGCAGTGCGAACATGTTCTTCTTGTATGCCTCTACTCCAGGCTGGTTGAATGGGTTCACACCGAGCACGTTGCCGCTGATGCCGCAGGCAATCTCGAAGAAGTAGATGAGCTGTCCGATGTAGTACTCGTTGAGCTCGGGTACGCTGATGCGTATGTTTGGCACACCACCGTCTACGTGAGCCAGACGTGTACCCAGTTCAGCCATCTTGTTCACCTCGTCTACGCGTTTGCCAGCGAGGAAGTTCAGTCCGTCCAGATTCTCCTCGTCGCTTGGGAAGAGCAGCTCACGGTTGGGCTTCTCAATGCTGATGACGGTCTCGAAGATGGTACGTTCGCCGTCCTGAATCCACTGTCCCATGGAGTGCAGGTCGGTAGTGAAGTCGACGCTGGCAGGGAAGATACCCTTCTTGTCCTTGCCTTCCGACTCGCCGTAGAGCTGCTTCCACCACTCAGAGACGAAGTGCAGCTTCGGCTGGTAGTTCACCATGATCTCTATCTTCTTGCCGTTCTGATACAGTCCGTTGCGAACGGCAGCATACTGTGCGGCGAGGTTCTCCTCGAACGGTACGTCCTTGCCGCATGCCTTCTCCATGTCGGCAGCACCCTGGACGAGTGCCTTGATGTCGAAGCCAGCGCATGCTATTGGCAGCAGGCCCACTGGGGTGAGCACAGAGAAACGTCCTCCCACGTTGTCGGGGATGATGAAGCTCTTGTAGCCTTCCTTGTCGGCGCAGATACGTGCGGCACCCTTGACGGCATCAGTGACAGCAACGATGACGTCCTTGGCAGCCTCCTTGCCCATCTGTTGCTCACACTGCTTCTTCAGCAGGCGGAAGGTCAGGGCTGTCTCAGTCGTTGTGCCCGACTTCGAGATGTTGATGATACCGAACTTCTTGTCCTTCAGGTATTCGGTCATCTCAGACAGGTAGTCCTCACCGATGTTGTTGCCTGCAAAGAGGATGGTGGGGTTCTTCTTGTCCTGAATGAGCCATGCAAACGAGTTGCCCAGGGCTTCGATGACCGCACGCGCACCAAGGTATGAGCCTCCGATGCCTGCTACGACCACCACTTCACACTTCTCGCGCAGGGTGTTGGCGGTTGCCTGTACCTCATCGAGAAATTCCGTAGTGATACTTGTCGGCAGATGCAGCCATCCCAAGAAGTCGTTACCAGGGCATGTTCCGTTCTCCAGCGCTTCCTGCGCTGCCTTTACTTTCGGCTCGAAAGCCTTCACTGCGCCTGCCTCCAAGAAGCAAGCAGCCTTTGTGATGTCAAGACTGATTGATTTCATAATGTGATTTTTGCTTATTGTTATTTATTTGTAGTGTAGTTGTGTATGTGTGTAATTGAGGAGTTGTGTCCTCATCTCCTCATCTGAACGAGTCGGTGAGTAGCTTTATCTCCACCTGCGGCGATATTCGTTCGTATAGTATGTTATATACCGCATCCAGTATCGGCATGTTCACGTGCAGGTGGCGGTTTATCTCCTTCATGCATTTCGTGCCGAAGTATCCCTCGGCAATCATCTCCATCTCCATCTGTGCCGCCTTCACGTTGTACCCCTTGCCTATCATGGTGCCGAATGTGCGGTTGCGCGAGAAGTTGGAGTAGCCCGTCACGAGCTGGTCACCCAGGTATACGCTGTCTATGATGCTGCGCTGCTTCGGGTTCACCGTGACCAGGAACCGTTGCATCTCCTGCATGGCGTTCGATATGAGTACAGCCTGGAAGTTGTCGCCATATTTCAGTCCGCTGCATATACCAGCAGCTATGGCATAAACATTTTTCAGCACGCTGGAGAACTCTATTCCTATGACATCCGTCGACGTCTTCGTCTTGATATAGTTCGACGCAATGATGTCGGCAAAAGCCTGCGCCTTGTCCTCGTCCTCACAGCCTATGGTGAGGTAGGAGAGCCTCTCCATCGCCACCTCCTCGGCGTGGCTCGGTCCTCCGATGCACGCCAGGTTCTCGTACGGAATGTCATACACCTGGTGGAAGTACTCCGAGCAGCACAAGTTCTCGTCAGGCACAATACCCTTGATGGCAGTGATGATGAACTTATCCTTCAGTCGAGTCTTCAGTTTCTTCAGGTGGCTCTTCAGGTATGGCGACGGTGTGACGAATATCAGCGTGTCGTACGCCTGTGCTATCTTGTTGATGTCGCTCGAGAAGTATATCTCGTCGATGTCAAACCGCACGCTGGTCAGGTAGGCAGGGTTGTGCGACAACCTGCGGAAGTCCTCTATGCGGTCGTCGCGTCTCATATACCAGCCTATGTGGTGAGTGCGCCCCACCACAATCTTGGCAATGGCAGTAGCCCAGCTGCCGCCACCCATGATAGCTATTCTTCCGCAATTATACATATCCTAATTGTCAATTATCAATTATCAATTGTCAATTATCAATTATCAATTATCAATTATCAATTACGCTTGCGCCTTCTCAATCCAGCCTTGCACCACGTCCACGCTCGGCTTCTCGTAGTTCAGTTTGTATTTCTTGTTAATGT
>ODAI012205866.1_pt1 | contig 29278 bp, 32 predicted proteins | sample 1539321 | NCBI WGS metagenome assembly ODAI01 (sample SAMN02144231, study PRJEB22623) | gut metagenome | biome: sheep rumen | host: Ovis aries | place: New Zealand
GCAGATTTATAGAAGAAAAATCAATTTTAAAATTAACCAGAGAACAGTAATTATCTACTTTCAGATAGTTTATCATAAAAACCTCTACTCTGACTTTACCATGCAAGGCGATAAAAATCTATATCTTATCAAAGTTTCATTCAAAATGCTGGTTTTGTATATAGTAAACTTCATTACAAAAAAAAGCCAGAACCTTCACTACTAGCTTGCTACATCTCATAACCTACACAATCCGTTTGCTAATTTACAATAAATCATCCTGAAAGAACCATTGCAAAATCGAAATTGCGAACTAAATTTGACACAATCTTGATTAGCAATAAAATCAAGCATATAATAAAATATATAAAATATTGTGAAATGATTTTAATACTATGTATAAAACTATTGAATGTAAAAACGCAGACGAGTTTTGGGGCTTATTGGATTCGACAAATCCACTCAAAATGAATTTTGCCCGAGAACAAAAAAGAGCACTCTTATACAGAGGTCAAGAAGATTCTCGCTTTAAATTACTGCCAGCTAGTTTTAGAATGTACTACGATAAAAATACCTATATATCTCCTTTTCAGGTTCTATGATTATCCGGCTGAGCACTGGGTTCATATCAGGACTTCAAATCCGATTGAATCAATGTTCGCAACGGTAATACTAAGGCACAGGTCAACTAAAGGAAATGGTTCTGCAGAAGCTACGCTGACAATGGTGTTCAAGCTCTGCAAGGAAGCAGAAAAGAACTGGAGGCGGCTCAAAGGTTTTGAGAAACTCCAGCTGGTCAAAGAAGATAAAACTTTTGTAGATGGAATCTTACAGATTGCATCCTAAAAAAATCTCAGGATTTTTCATCCACAACATTTGACAATTTCTCAATATTATAATATCGTATTTCTGATAATTTCATTAAAAGGAAGGAGTAATTATGAAGTATACAAAACCAGTTGTGTTAAATGCTGTTACTGTAAATGGTGCTATTTGCGGTAGTGGACCAAGTGGAAGACCTTGTAGCAAAAGAGCTTAAAATTTCTTTTTCTACTTGAACTCAAGGACGCACTTAAATTTAAGTTGCGTCTTTTTTTTGGGGGAGCAAATAATGTATTTTCGAATTATGCCAAATGTAATATTTAGAAAATATAAAGATTACGGCTATATTACAGATAATTCAATGTTTGGCTATAGATTTTTAGATGAGAAAAAATTTTCCCTTGGGGAATGTTTTATTTCAGAAACTGGTGCTTATATGATAGAAGTTCTGTCAAAAAAGCCTAAATATATCGATGATATTATATATAAGTTATTAAATATTTTTGAAGATGTTGAGTTTGATGAGTTAAAAAATGATACAGTTGATTTCTATATGCAATTTGTTAATAAAGGTTTTCTTGCTTTTGGGGAAACAAAAGAAGAATGTGAAAATTATAAAGTTTCAGAAGAAATAAGAAAAATATTATCATTATCTAATTCAGAACATAAGATTAAGAACAACGAAAAAGATATAAATAGTACTGACTTGCTACGAAGTGTGCATATAGAAATTGCAAATGAGTGTAATGAAAGATGTATTCATTGTTATATTCCACATGACAAAAAGAATAAAATTCTTCCTTCAGATTTATTTTATAAGGTTCTTGAAGAAGGCCGAAAGTTAAACATTATTCATGTTTCTATTTCTGGAGGTGAGCCTCTCTTACATAAAGATTTTATTCCTTTTCTGCGGAAATGCAGAGAATTAGATTTATCTGTTAATGTCCTGTCTAATTTAACTTTATTAAATGATATGATAATCGATGAGATGAAAAAAATCCGCTTTTATCCGTACAAACATCTATTTATTCTATGAATCCTCAAGTACATGATTCAATAACTAATAAATCTGGTAGCTTGGAAAAAACAAAAAATGCTGTTCTTAAGTTGATCGAGGCTGGTATCCCTGTTCAGATTTCCTGCCCTATTATGAAACAAAATAAAAATGATTTTTCAACAGTACAAGAATGGGGAGAAAAGAATAATATATCTGTTTTAATTGATTATGTTATTTTTGCTGCATATGACCATTCAAAATGTAATCTACAAAATAGGCTTTCTCTCGATGAAGTTGAATCAGCTATAGAAAGTCAACTCAGTACAGACTATATTAATTCATTAAAAGAAACCGCAATTAAAAAAGAATCTTTAACTGAAGATGATCCAATATGTTCAATATGCAGATATTTCTTTTGCGTTTCTGCAGAAGGTGATGTATTTCCATGTGTTGGATGGCAATCCAAAATAGTTGGAAATATAAAAAATGATTCCATAAAAGAATTATGGGAAGACTCAATCGAATTAAATAGGTTAAGGTCTATAAAATGGAAGCAGTTTCCAAAATGCATTTCATGTAAAAATAGAGGTTATTGTACTGTATGTATGATGTCTAATGCAAATGAAAATCCCCATGGTGATATTTTTGATATTGAGGAATATCATTGTCAGGTTGCCTCTTTGATTCATAAAATAGTAGATGGATATTTGGTTTTAGAGTAGCAGTAGTTATTATTAGGAGATTTTATCATGGAATACATTACTATAAAAAATGCTTATGAAAATAATTTAAAGCATATTGATTTAAATATCCCTCTTAATTCTTTTACTTGTGTTACAGGCTGTTCTGGTTGCGGAAAGTCTTCTTTGGTTTATGATACTATTTATGCAGAAAGCCAGAGAGGTTTTTTAGAAGGAATGACAGGGAATCTTTATGGACAAAAATTAATGAATAAACCTAAAGTTAGTTTAATTCAAAATCTGCGTCCAGCATTAAATATTTCTCAAAACTGTTACAATATTAATCCTAGATCGACTATTGGAACTACAACTGAAATTTCATACTATGTTCGCTCTCTTTTTGCACTATTGAATAGTAAAAATGATGTAATTCTTTCTGAAAATATTTTTTCAGCAAATAATCCAAAATCCTTTTGTAAACATTGTTATGGACTTGGTATTGAAACAGTAATTTCTGAACAATTGCTTATTCCAGATAGAAATATTAAATTACGGGATGGAGCGATAACATTCTTTAAAGGTCCTTCAGAAAGTAAAGAGCAAAAATATTTGGAAGCATTATGTGAGCAGTATAATATAGATATTGAAAAAACTATTTCTGAATTATCAAAAACTGAATTAAATCATCTTTTGTATTCTAATGAAAAAATAAAATACAAATTATCATATAAGGAAGGCAAACGCAGAAAGCAACACTATGTATTACTTAAAGGTGCAGTGTCAATTATTCAGGAGAAATTAGCACATCTTGATGTAAATAGCAATTCCTCTGTCTATTCCAAATATATGGAAGATGTGCCTTGCCATGTTTGTGGCGGTTCTAAAATTCAGAAAAAACTATTAGATTACAAAGTTAATGGACTTAATTATTTTGAACTTGAATCAATGGAATTTAATGAATTGCTCGATTGGTGTAATAAATTCGATTTCTCTAAAATAGACATGTCTAAAGTCGAATTATGCAATGAACTGATTACTAGCATAAAACACAGATTAGAATATCTAGTAAAACTTAATGTTGGATATCTTTCATTAAATCGTTCTATTCCTTCTTTGTCAGGAGGAGAAAGACAAAGAATTCGCATTGCTACACAGTTGACATGTTCACTCAGAGGAATTCTATATATTATGGATGAACCGTGTAAAGGGTTACATCATCGTGACATTGAAAGAATTATAAATGCCACAAAAACACTTGTTCGTAACGATAACACAGTTATTTCAATAGAGCATAATAAACAGTATATATCGTCAGCAGACAACATTATAGAATTAGGCCCAGTGGGAGGTCCTGAAGGCGGATATATAATAAGTACGGGAAAAAATAAATCAGATTACAAATATCAACTTAAATTTAAGAAAATTTTTCCGCCAAAAAAATTTATTGAACTTACTGATATAACATTCAGAAATATAAGTAATCAGAGTGTAAGAATACCAATCGGCGGAATAACTTGTATTTCTGGAGTATCTGGCTCAGGAAAATCTACACTTGCAAATGTAATTTCAAAGTGTATTGAAAGGGGAACAAATATTAATTGTAAATCTATCGCTGGCATAGAAGATATAAAAAGGGTGATAGCCGTTAATCAAAATCCTATTGGAAAAACTCCTAGATCAACAGTTGTTTCTTATTTGGAAATATACGATGAAATACGCTCTCTTTTTGCTAAAAAATCTACATATGGTGCATCAAATTTCAGTATGAATGTAAAAGGTGGAAGATGTGAATGTTGTCAGGGAACAGGTTTACAAAAAATCGAATTAAATTATTTACCAAGCGCATATATATTATGTCCAGAATGTAATGGAAAACGATTTCATGAAAATATTTTAGCAATTAAATATAATGGAAAAAATATTTTAGAAATCCTTGATACACAAATAACTGAAATAGCACCGATTTTTGAGGAATCGAAAAAAAATACTTCTGTATTACAAAGTATGATTGATTTAGGATTAGGATATTTAACTCTAGGTCAAATGTCTATGAATTTATCAGGAGGAGAAGCCCAACGAATTAAACTAGCAAAAGCATTGGGGGCAATATCTTCCGGACAGAATCTTTATCTACTCGATGAGCCAACTTCTGGATTAAATAGTTCTGATATTAAAAAATTTGAAGCTATTTTATTATCCCTACAAGCGCATAATGAAACAATTATCATAATAGAGCATAACATCGAGTTTATCGCCAAAATATCAGATTATGTTATTGATTTTGGAAACTATGGAGGCAAATTGGGTGGAAAAATTGTATTTCAAGGTTCTCCAAAGAACATGTTTGAAAATAAAAATTCTTCAGTATATGGATTAGTATAGATTTATGATTACTAGTAAAATATTAAATCAATGCACTATTACCTTGACTCGCAAATGCAACTTACGATGTTCTTTTTGCTATGCAAAAAACACAAATTATGATGCTACAAAAAATATAGAGCTTTCACAAGTTAAAACATTAATTGATTTTTGTGCGGATGCTAAAGTCAAATATATTGTATTTACAGGTGGCGAGCCTTTACTCTACCCTCATTTTTTCAAAATCTTGAAGTATATACAATCAAAAAAACATAAAATGATACTTACTGTTGCAACAAACGGAATTAAACTTCATGACAAGATTTTTTGCGAAGAATTAATTACTAATGGAATCGAATATATTGATATTTCATTAAAAGGAAGAAATGAAGAAGAATGGAAATTAATTACAGGACAAGATTCACTGGTTTTACAGCAAAAAGCAATTCAAAATTTATCAGAACTAAATATTAGTTTCACATGTTCAATGGTTTTATGCTCAACAAATATTGATACTTTTATTGAAACATTAGAAATGGCTAAAGATAATGGTGCAAAAAGTTTTTCTTTTACCTTTGTTATTGATAATAATTATGATAATGAAAAAGGAATTCCATATCTAAGAAAGAATAATCCTTTTGAATTAATAAATAAGTTTATATCCAAGGTTGAAAAAATAAACCAGATAACAAATGATTGGTGGATTGAGTATAGTTATCCCATTTGTATATACACTACAAAACAATTAAAAATTCTTAGAAATCGGTTAGCCGCACCATGTCAAATTCATATGAATAATGGAATCACAGTTGATACTGAAATGAATTTAATTCCATGCAATATGTGCTTGGATATACCAATTGGACAATTTGGTAGAGATTTTACCACTTACACAGAGTACAACTTATTTAGAAAAAAAGTAACTGTTAGACAAACAATGGATTTCCTTAGAAAACTCCCCTCTAAACGATGTTTAATTTGTAAATATAAAAAAAATTGTTATGGTGGATGTCCTGTTCTTTGGAGAAACTATAGTTTTAAGGATTTAATATCATTAAAAAAAACATTGAAAATCTAAAAAACTCAATGATTAAATATATCTCGCAGAATTTGTATTAGATTGTGCCCATTTTAGCTCGCAGTTTCTAGAACCACTTTGACTTCTAAGAATACTCTATTTGTTCAATTAAATACAAAACAAATCATTCGTAAATGCATCTAAAGAATAGTTTTTTCTAAAAATATCAGAGCTTTGATTGTAATCAGATTTTATAAATTTTTTGTCAATTAATACATTTTTCCTATCTATAACACAAATATTATCTTCATTGTAAAAATCGTAATTTTTAATATCTTTATTCGTTGTAATCAATTTTTTTCTTAATCCAAGCATTTCAATTGTTCTCATTGTAAGACCAACCTGCTTTGGATACTGTATATCAATTACAACTTTACATCTCTCTAGATATTCTTTGACCTGATGGGAGTTCAAAGAGTTAAAATGAAAGTCTTTTTTTGAAATTTTTGCCTTACCTAAGTTTTCAAACTTATATTTATAAAATAGGATTTTACTCGGAAAAAACATATAATATTTTGTATTTAATTTATTCTCTTTTGCCCAAGCAGCAACTTCTTTCAGTATACCTATCACTGTGAACTGTACCAATAAAGCCAATATCAATATCAGTTTTATTTTCTGTTTGCGGATTTTTATCTATATCATATTCATCAATAAAAAAGAGTGCCCTAAATTTGAAACCATATTTAGCGCACTCATCTTTATTGAAAGAAAATTTATTATCAAAAAATGAAAGCAATTCTTTTGTATGAGGTTTATTCTCAAAGGTATCCCACATGTACAAGATGAACTTTGCTTTTGATTGCTTTTCTTTTAACCGCTTTAATAAATCAATAGTTATAGTTTCTGGATTCAAAAAAAGCACATAATCAAAATAATTGTTTTCATACTTCTCAATGATTGCATTATAAAATGCATTAATTTTATTGATTAAAAAGTTTCGATAATTCAACCTGAAACACTGGATGACACTTGCAGACACTCAGGAAGATTCCTGCAAGGTAATTTATACTGGCGAAAACAACATGCAGACACAATTCGGGGAAGTGGTTGCCTGGAAAAGTTTAGATTTATAAATTTACTCGCAGCTAAAGGTATGCCCCTACACTTTCTGCACAAACTCGTAGTCAATGGTGCGGCGTATTTCGCATGATAAAGACAAGTATGTCAAAGCACAGACCGCCGCAGTATGTAATCGTTCTGTTTTTCTAAGATTAAACACTCAGCCAGTTCTGTAGAATAAAAAATTTATTTGCATTTGTAATCAAATAAATTTATAAAGGAGTTTGTATACAGTTCCCGAATCAGATTTTCGCTCACCAAAAAGCCTATAGCCATTATGCAGATTCTGATAGAACTCAAGTAAAAATGAATTATCTTCACACTCAAGATATAGGATTCCGCCGCCTATCATGTATTGAATACTTGCGACAACCTCAAAAACAAAATCCATCAAAGCGTCACCTGACAAGGCATGTTTTTTAGGATAAGAATAATTCTTACCAAACTGAGCAAGAAGGAATGCAGGAACGATGTACACGCCAGATTTTTCATTGAACTTTGAATACCGTTCAATTCTCTTTCTTGTAGATACAGACATTCCCAAAACAGGAAATTCTAATGCCTTATTTGCCAGAGTAAAATAGGCAACACAATTTCCTTCTTCGTCAAAAACTAAATAGGTTACTGCAAGTTTACGATGAACAAAGTCCACAGCCCGTTCACGAATAAATTTTTCGATTTCTTCATTCTTAGAGCAAGAAAAAGTACCGAGGAGAGAAATAACATTATCCTCTCCTATCTGCTGAATCAAATCCTGAATGTTAACAATGAAGAAGCCTGTCATTTTGCTCCAAGATTTTTTTTCTTAAAAAGATTCTTTATTGTTTCGGGATTCGTTACAATATGAGTTTTTGCCACTCTAGAAAGATATTTAGAAGATTCCATATGCTTATCATATGAATCAACAAAATCTTCTACGATACTTGGTGAATCAATGCGTACAGTTGCAAAAATACTTGATGTTGCCATATAAAACCTCCTCCATTTATATTTGTATAGTTATATTATAAGTAAAAATCAGGGAAAGTCAACACTTAGCAAAATGATATTCTTTAGCTGCCCAATCCATATTCAATTTCTTATATTCTTCTACCATTTTTTTACTGGAAAATTGCTCTGTAACATATGTATGACCATTACCCCCAATTCAGTCTGCTCTGTCGCGATATATGAAAATTCAAGATTTTTGCTGAATGTCGTTATAAAGGGATTCTGCATTTTTTCCTCTCTGCTACTCTTTATACTTTTTATTTTTCTTTATACCTCTTTATACATTTTTCAAAGTCCTTTTTACTCGCAGCTAAACGTATGTCCTTGCACCTTGTTCACAAACTCATAATCAATAGTCTGCTTCAAGCCCTGCTCCAAAGCCACAGGTGGCACAAAATCAGTTTTCTTTATATTTGAGCCGACAAAATAAGTATTCTGTGTAAACTTCTTTACACGAATAGCACTGATTGCGAATTTTCGTCTTGTAATGAATGCCAGCAAATCAAAACACATACCGCCAAAATAGGCTAACCAGTATGGGAAGTGGAATAACTTTGTCTTGTTTTTTCCAAGGCATTTATAAACATCAAGAACAAGGTGATTCATATCGTAAGCAGGTTCATCGCAGTAGTTGTAGAGATGCTCACCTGATTCAGTATCATGTGAAAGTTCATATTCAATAAAAGCTGCAACATTCTCCACATAGTTCATGCTCTTTTTATTTGTACCTTTGCCAACCATAGGGAAATGACCACTGGCAATCTGACGAAGAAGATTATAAACATTACCCCTGTTTTGCTCGCCAAAAATTACTGTTGGGCGAATTATGGTCACGCTATTTGAAGAATCTACTTTAAGCCAATCACGATACTTTCCTTCTGCAAGATATTTTGTGCGGCCGTAATCGTTGAAGTAATTAATTTCACCAGTTTCATCGGTTCCGATTGGAGCGAATCCATAAACAGCAACAGAGCTTGTAAAAATGATTTTATGAATTCCAAGTTCTGTACATGCTTTACAAACATTCTCGCTTCCCTGAACGTTTACATCATCATATAAAGATTTTGGAGTTACATCATCCCGATGTTCCGCAGCAAGATTGATTACAACATCACTTCCCTTCAAAACATCAAGAAGAGAATGCATCGGCATTGCCTTAACAGCTTCTTCGTGTTTTCCCGGTGCACTTGCTGCATCTGTCAGACTTTCAGGGAAGTCTGCTGTTTCAACTGGTGCATTTCTTATATCACACCTTACCCATAACTCAGGATAAGCGACACTCTTTCTTTTGTCTGCAATTTTTACTGTATATCCGTTAGCTAGCAATCTCTTTACAAGTCTTGTACCTACAAAGCCACTTCCACCAATTACCGTTATAATCATTTTATTGCCCCTATTTCAAATATTTTAAAATGCCTTTTACCATATAAATACTGTAGCAAAAAGCTGATTTTACAATGTTAAAACCAAGCGACTTTCTATAGATATTCCAAGTCCAAAATGCAGCCCTCCCCTTGTTAGAAGAAACTGACTTATCTGAAACTCTATATCGTGCTTCTATTGTATTTGTATTCTTAGCGATAAAACCTTTTTTTAAAATCGTAAGCCATAGAATATAATCTTCATGTCCGGCATCTTCATAAAAAACTTTTCCGACTTTTTGTGTATCATAAATTCCTGTTAAATTACCAATTGGATTTCCATAAAGAGCTGATTTATAAGAAATTGAAGAAGGCGATTTTATGACACGATTTTTAGAAGATTCCACTTCATTACCAGTAAACTTTTCATAATATGAAAAAGCGATAGCTACATTTGTTTCCTCAAAGAGAGGAATTTGTTTTTCCAGTTTTGAGGCAAGCCAAACGTCATCACTATCTAAAAATGCAATAAATCTCCCATTTGCATTATTAATTCCTATATTTCGAGGATAAAAAGGTTTTCCAAGAGATTTATCCGTATTAAGAAGTTTTATACGAGAATCTGTTTTAGCAAAGTCTAATACTATTTTTTCTGTTTCATCTGTAGATGCATCATTAATTACTAACAATTCCCAATCGGGAAAACTTTGAGATAAAACAGAATCTATTGATTCTCTTATTGTTTTTGCAGCATTATGTGCTGGCATTATAATTGAGACTATATTCATTTTTTATAACCCATTGATTACTTACTAGATATTTTGTTAGTTAATTATTTGGTTGAAAGTTGAAAAAATACTTTGATAGATTAATGTTAGAAAAACTGTTTTCTAAATAAAATGAAACTGAAACTCTTGTTTTATATTTTTCGTCAGATTTTTTAACGATTAAAAAAGAAATTTCTCTAGTTTTTTTTCATTTATGCAGCGAATGTAATAAATTTTTAATTTTTTTAGATGCAATTATGATTTTTTTTACATTTATTTTTTTACAATCAAAAATCAATTGATATTAATTCATAATGTAATTTTCAATCTTTTTTATATCTTCATTCCATGAACTTTCTGTTTTCTTAAAACTTCTTAAATTTTTTGATATTTCTTTGATATCTTCCCGATTATTTTTTATTTTTTCTAAGAGAGCTTTAATTTCTGTTACAGAATATGGATTTACAATAAAACCTAATTTTTTTGAATTGACAAATTTTCCTAACTCAGTTTTATCTGCATAAATACATGGTTTTCCAATATTTATAGATTCGTGAAATTTATTTGAAATTGCATATTTCACATTAAAATCCTCATTAGGATAGACTGCCCAAATTAAATCAGCCTCTGAATAGATTTTTGCTAATTGAGAATTTTCATATCTACCTTTTATGAATGCATTTTCTTTTCCATTTGATATTCTTTTAAGTTCTTCATAATCTGGGCCATCCCCCCAAATAATTAATCTCACACCATTAAGATTATCAATTGCATCAACCAAGTTTTTTAGAACATCTAGATATCTAATAACTCCGAGGAAAACTACATTAAAAGAATCATGCTTTATAGTTTCGTCGATAATTATCTGTTTATCAGGTTTATTTTCTAATAAGAATTTTTCTTTAGAAAAATAATCATATAAAGGAACAAAAAAACGAGAGGCAAATATTACTGCATCAGTTTTTTTCAATGCTTTTCTTTCGATATATTGTAACAACTTTAATATAAAAAAATTTGAAGCAGTTGGTATATCAAGATTTTCGTATAATAACTTTGTATCTTTTGGTTTTATTTTTGAAACTAATACCAATGTTTCCCAATGAGAGGCAATTACAACATCAAAATGTTTTTCATTTATAACTTTCTGAATGAAATCCATAAAAGAAAATAAAAATATTAGTTTTCTGAATTTATTTCCATATGGAGCATTTTTTTCAAATATATAATAATTATTATTTTGATTTATTTTTCTTCCATCGCGATTCCATGCAATAACAAAAACATTCTCTTTTCCAAAAGCTCTAATTAGAGAATTATAAATCTTATTTGTCCTAGTATTTATTGGATATGTTGAATCAATTAAGCAAATCTTTTTCATAAAAACTATCCTTGAAATATAAAATGATATTCATAATATTTTTTTAAATGAGGGGTGTTGATCATTCGATAGAATAATATAAACGCATAAAAACAATAAAACTGAAAACTTAAAAATTTAAAATTAGCAGAATGTTTTGTATCAATTACAAAGTATTTAAAGCAGAGCGGTATTATAATAATTTGTAATTCTCGATATCCATATGCTAGACGATGAGCAATTATTTCCATGTTGTTAAAAAAAAGGAAACAAAGTATAGAAAGCAAAAAGCCATTTTTTAAAAAATTGTAAACATCCTTAGAAAGGTTCAATTTTTTATAATCCACATTACAAAATAACAAAAGAACTATAATTCTTATAATTATTCCAATATTTAAACCTATATTCCCAGAATAAGCTGATTGTGTCATATAAGTATTAATTCTTGTAGAAATATAACCATTAGGTAAAATTGTTAATATCAAGGAAATAATATTGAAATTAAGAACTAGTGCAATAATACCAATCGCAATTAAAAAAAATATAACGATTTTTTTGATTTTTATTCTACAAAGCAAAGGTATTAAAATAAAAATCAAGGAAGAATAATGAATACTTATTGCAATTAATAAAAGTATTATATGTTTAATTTTTTTTTTATCAAAATAGTTTAAGATGGAAATATATGCGATTCCGACACTTAAGCCTTGCCTAATTCCATCAAAGTCTCTTTCAATATATAGACCAGATAAATAAATCAAAAGAGATAAGAATAAGTAAGGAGAAAGTTTTTTAAAAAAAACAAACTTTGTTACTATATTTATACAAGCTATACAAAACCAAAATGCAGAAAAAGGAATTTTTAATAGATTACTTATATAACACAAAAACCAAAATCCAGGTTCGATTTGAATTGAAACAAAAGGCTCTGTATATTTTTTTTGCCCCCAATTATTATAGAGGTAGAAATACCCATTATAATCAGTTCCTACATCTCCTTTAAGCCCTGTTAAAAGTAAAAAGATAAAAAAAGTTGACACAATTCCGAGACAGTAAAATGCATTTCTGATTTGGATGGAATCTCTTTTACAAATATCATTATAAGAACTAAAATAAATAATTAGAAATAAAAAATAATAGGCTAACATAGCTTATTCTCTATAATTTCTATAATCTGCTTACTTGTTGTTCCATTCCCATAAGGATTTACAGCGTTAGACATTTTTTCATATTCGTTTTTATCGTTGAGTAATTTTGAAGCTTCATTGATAATTACATCAAAATTTGTACCTACAAGCTTGGCAGTACCAGCTTCAACACCTTCTTGACGTTCTGTTACATCACGCATAACTAGAATAGGTTTCCCAAGTGCTGGAGCTTCTTCTTGAATACCGCCTGAATCAGTAAGAACAAAGAAACATTTTTCCATAAGCCAAATAAGATAAGGATAATCTAAAGGCTCTATCAAATGAACATTTTTTTTATTTGATAGATGTTTCATTACTGGTTCTCTAACATTTGGATTCATATGCATTGGATAAACGATTTCAATATCATTATTATCTGCAAGATTTGATATGGCTTTGCACATATTCTCAAATCCATCTCCAAAGTTTTCACGGCGATGCCCAGTTACTAAAATAATTCTCTTAGAAAAATCAATAAAATTAAAATATTCTTTATATTGTCGTTCTCCATATTGTTTGATTAAATCAAGCCCTAAATGAAGAGCATCAATTACAGTATTACCAACTTTGAAAACATTTTTTGTAATGTTTTCTATCTTTAAGTTATTTACAGCTCTGTCAGTTGGTGCAAAATGGTAATCTGCAATATGTCCAGTCAAAATTCTATTGATTTCTTCAGGAAAAGGGGCATATTTATCACCACTTCTCAATCCTGCTTCAAGATGTGCTACTGGAATTTTATAAAAGTAGGCAGCAAGAGCTCCTGCTAAAACAGTTGCAGTATCTCCTTGTACGAAAATTAAGTTTGGTTTTTCTTTATCCAAAACATTTTTTAAACCTAAAAGACATCCACTGACAACATCAAAAAGAGTCTGATTAGGCTTCATCAAATTCAAATCATAATCACCTTTAATTCCAAAAAAATCATTTATTTGGTCTAGCATCTGTCTATGCTGTCCTGTAAGACAAACAATAGTATTAAATAGCTCACTTTTTTTTTGGAATTCTTTTACCAAAGGAGCCATTTTTATTGCCTCTGGTCTTGTTCCATATATAAACATTATTTTTTTCATCATTTACTCCTAAACTTCGAGATTTCTTCATTTAATACTTCGATATATTTCTTCCCATATTGTAAATCAGGTTCAATATAATTTCCTTCTCCCCATTCATTCCATGATTTTAAGAAAGCAATCTGCCTATCTGACCTTTTATTCTTAATTATATTTAATACTTGATTTACATGCTTCTTAAAAACATTTGGATTTGAATTCTTTATAACATAACCGCCTCGTCCACTTCGAGGAGTATGATCCCAGTTTGGTATTATTGTTGGAATCATATCATCTTCAGAATCAGAAACCGTAACAAAAGATTTATAGATTTTCCTATAATCTTTTATGACTGGGAGTCTGAAAACTAATCGAAAAGCTTTATATATAATTTTACTTATAATATTCCGTTTTGAATAATTATCATAATGTCGTACAGAATTCACCACATCAATTCCTGCATCCAGCATTTTTTGTTTGTCATCATCAGCTTTTATAGATTGCCCTATAAAGAAAATTCCCTTAAAACCATTTTCTTTTGCAAGAGTATTCCAAGTTGTAACAAAATCTTTTAAATCCGGAATATTCAGTGGTTTATAAATCATAAAAGCTGGTTTATCATCAATTCTTATATAACGTTTATCCTTAAATGCGGATAACACATCATAAAAATGTTTCGTATAATCTTCGATCCCACCATACGTTTGAACACGTAAGTCTTTTTTATCAATTGATCCATCTATATTCCAAAATTTCTTCTGCCAGGTTTCATTTGCCCAACATAACATAAATGGAAGATCTGGTTTTCCCAAACGAAGAACCTCATTAAAAGGTAATTCAAGTTCAAATTCATTTGGTGCAAACCAATAATGATAATAACAAAATCCCTCAATACCAGCTTCCTTAGCTAATTTAGCTTGTTCTTCTCTTACATCTGCCAAACGTAAATCATAAAATCCCAAATCTGAAGGTATGTGAGGTTGTTGATGCCCTATAAATAGTTTTTTTGCCTTTGCAACATTTGTCCACTCTGTAAATCCTTTTCCATACCATTCATTATTATGAGGAGTTGGATGAAATTGAGGTAAGTAAAATGCAATTACTCTCGGATTATTCATTTATTTTCTCCAATATTTTATTTAAATTCTCTTCTGTCATATTAGCATACACTAAAGACATATCATCTTTATTAAAACCATCAAACAATTTTACAATATCGATTTCACAAAGTTTTCTGCGGCAACTCTCATCAAAACGCCATTTGATAAATCTAGCAGGATTTCCTCCAACAATAGCATATGGCTCAACATCTTTTGTAACCACAGAACCAGCGGCAATTACAGCTCCCTGTCCAATTGTTACTCCGCTACAGACTATTACCCCCTCTCCTATCCAGGTATCATCATGTATAATTATATCACCTTTACTATTTGCCTCTTTATCATAACCAAATGATTTTACCTTAAAAGGATAAGTAGAAATGCTATATAATTGATGTTCACCTCCAAGTAAAAATCGAACGTTTGGTGCAATTGAACAATAAGAACCTATTCGTAATTTTGTATCTGCAGGACTGTAATCTGTAACATTGATTTGACCGTAAGTTTTCTTACCAACAATTACTTTTGATAAATCACAAAAAGTTACTATTTGAGTTTCGTTATGTTTATTCAGTTTTCTATATTTTTTCTTAAAAAGAAATAATTTTACATAGTATTTTAAAATCATAATTAATCCAAATTTAACACATAATGAAATTAAGCATTTATTCTATTTGTCCATTTGAAATAGTAAGTGATTTTTTTTAAATTCCAAGAAACCATCCTGATGGTAATTATTTTAATAAAATATCGCTAACTCCAATTGAAGAGTTTTTTATTATTTTAGCAATCAAATATAACCCTAAAGAAAAAAAAGTATTTTGCAAATATAATAACAATGTTTTATCTAACGTAATGCAATTCTTTTTGCACATAAAGTATCCTGTAAGTATAATAAATACATTCACACTACAAATAAAAAATGCATGAAAGACTTTTTCTACCCTCCATAACATAACTCTGTATAACTTCCCAAAAAATAACTTGATGCATGAAGGATTACAATTCCTAACATAGCAAATAATCGTAATAATTCAAAATTTGATTTTCTTGCATTACCCATACCTCATCTCGTAACATTCTCTAATAAAATATTTATAAAATATAAAACATAATATCTAAAAAAGGAAAAAACTGTTTTAAGATCTTTGGTCATAAATATTTTATAGTATGTTTTTTTATTCTCATTGAAACGTAATAAATATTGTTCTGAAAAGTTGTAAGTATCTACTTTATAATCTTTGATTGCTAATACATTTTTTGGATTATCCAAATATTTACAAAATAATTCATTAAAATGATCTTTACTAATAACAGCTCTTTTTATCTTGCTATTTAAATCATTTAATGAATCTGGATTTTCTAAATAGAAATCAATCGATTTTTTAAGAGCATTTATATTATCGAACTGTAAATCTATTGAAAAATGATCTATCATTAATTCGTAAATATTATCACATAAATCTTGTTTATCATTTAATGTCAAAGGCAGTTTTCCAGCAATACATGCATATTGGGTCATTAGACCACCAATTAAAGGATAGGTATTTAAGTATAAATAACATCTCTTGAAAACTTCATAAATATCTTTTCGTTCTGCTCTATAAAAAAATCGATTTTCATAATGATTTTTTTTAATAAATTGATTAATTACAGTATTGTCCCCTGAGCCTAAAAAAAGAAATACTGTATCATTATATTTATCTAGAACATACTTAATAATTTCAAAAAATTTTGAACTTCCTTGTATTTTATAAATATTACCTCCAGAAAAAATAATTTTTTTGCCTTCTGTTTCAAAATCAAAACCTTGAAATTTGATTTCAGTATTCACTATTGGATAATATGGTAATTTCAATAATTTATTTTCATTAATACCTCGTTCATATTTGGATATATTAAACCCATAATCTCGAAATTCAAAAAAATAATCAAAACAATTCTTACCAAGCCAGTAAGCATGATCTGTAATATTTATTAAATATCTTTTACAAATATTATTAAATGCTGATATTGCTACCAAGCCAGCTATATCCCATGGTGCTAAATGAGAAATTATTATTTCAGGTTTGTAATTGTCAATTACTGAAGCAATATGTTTTGCCTTTTCTATTTCACTATACTCATGAATTATTTCAATCTGAATATTATGATTTTTTAATTTAGCATAAATATTTGACGATTTCTCATTATTTTGGCAACCAATAAACATAAATTCATAATCTGAATTAAATAATCCTTCGAGATATTGCTCAGTAAGACCACGGTTATCAATTACAAAATAATCATAAAAAACAATACGTTTGCTTTCTATTGTTTTATAAGAAGTTGCATCAATTATTTTTGAGGCAACTATTCTAAGAAAATCTTCTAATTCATCATCAGAATAGATTAAATTATAGTTATACATTAAAGTTGCTGCTTTTTGAGTATAAAAGCAGGCAGCTTCCATATTATTTATGGATAGATTTCTTTTTGCAATTTTTTTTAGTTTATTATAATCTTTTAATATAACATTTTTATTAATCTTCAATATTGTAAACCCTTTTTGTTAGACTGATTTATGATTCTGAAAATATAGTACTTTTTTCATTTCTAAACAAAATACTATCTAAATTATTTCACGATTTGATAATTAGTTTTTTAAGAGGTTTTTCAACAACATAATGTAAAAAAATAGTAATTATAACACCAAAAATAGAACACAAAGTGAACATTTTAATATCTCTATGTGAATCAAAAAACTTTGTTTCATGTTCTAATAATTTTATTGGAAAATAAATGAAGAATTGACTCAAAAAGAATGCATATGTATTTTCAGATAGAATTGAAATAAAATTATTAAATCTTTTTATTGGATAATTAAACTCTAATCTTGTAGAAATATATAATATACAACTAAAAACAGGAATCGCAAAACAATTATATAATTCAACTTCACCTAATCTGAATTTTTGCCCAATTGTAAGACTTATAAATAAATAAAAGAAAGATGCAAAGATATAAAGAATCTTTCTCTTTTTTATTCCAACAGCAGATTTATCAAAACACAAATCAGCTATTATAATACCAATAAAAAACTCAATAATTCTAAAAAAAGGATTTGAATATATACTACCAAATTGAAAAAAAACGCGTACTACATTTGACCATGAGCTGATTAAATATAAAAATATTAAAAGAATATATCTGCTTTTTTTATTGTAATAAATTAAACGAGATAGAAATGGGTAAATAAGATAGCATAAAAAAATACAAGATATAAACCAGGTACCACCATTATGCAATATTGAAAATGAACCATTATATACTGTTTGTAAGAGTGTAATTTCTACTGGAAAAATTATAAGATTTTTGATGATAGAAAAATCATTTGCTCGTACATTTATTTCCGATTGTATTAATTCATTTTCAGAAAAATGATTAAACAAAACAACGAAAAAAATTATGTATAACAAATAAATAATAATATATAATGGATAAATTGATAATAATCTTTTTTTATAAAACTGCCCAATATGTGTAAAAACATTTTGCTCATTATTTACACATATTTCTAAATTATTTTTGCACCAATCAACATAATATAATGAAAAACCTGATAACATAAAAAAGGCAACCATAAAAATGTTAGCTTTTTGTAAAAATGCGTTAAAAATTTTAAAATCCAGGTCTAAATGAATTCTTGCATGAAATAAAGAAACAAAAATAGCACAACAAATTCTAAAAATATCTAAACTATATAATCTTTTTTTTATCATCATATAATCCTTTGCTATAATTAAAGATAATCATGAATAATTTTCAATTATTTATTCGAGTTTATTTTTTTCCCATTGCTAACTTTAATTTAATTAAATATTTATAGATTCTATAGTCAGTATTACAATTACGCATTTCATGCATATAAAAATAATTTTCATCATGTGGATTAATTTTAAAATAAACATCCCCTTTTGCTTTTTTTTCTAGATATTCTTCATATGATTTTGTAAAGTAGTGATTTATCTGTAAAGGAAAAAAAGAAGGATTTGCTGATTTTGGAATTGGATTATTTCCATACAAACATAACTTGCCAAAAATATTTACAGGCGGAAGTGATATCTTCTTAAATGTTCCCCAACAATAATGATGTAGTACTTTATTATGTTTATAATTACCATTAAAGTCAAATGCAGTATTAAAAAAGATTTTTCCAATATCAGTGTATTTATTCCAACTAACAACTAAATCTTCAGTAATTAATTGATCATAATTTCTTTTAACTTTTCCGCTTGTACCGAACATTTTCCAATATGCAATTACAACCGGATATTTATTTTGGAATTGTTTTAGAAATGAATAAATATCATTTGTTGTATTTGGAACAATAAATTCATCAATATCAAGAAAACTTAGCCATTCAGTTTCACTCTTGTAATTTTCTAAACAATGGTGATAACACTCCATTTGAGCTTGATTTTTAGGCCATTGATTTAAAGTAACTAAACCTTCTTCAATGTATTTCGATAAGGCTTCAGAATAATTATCTGTTGAATTATTATTATACAAGTAAAAATGTTCAATCCCAATAATCTTATGAAATTCAATCCATTCCTTTAAATATTTTGCTTCATTCTTAAAAATTGCACAAATTGAAATTTTGTATTTTTTATTGTGTATTTTTACATTTATAAATTTAAAAAATAGTTTGTAAAAGAGAATAAATGGAATTCTTAGTATTTTTTTTAGAAGAGATATACTGTTAATATTCTTTGGTCTGTCAAAAATAAAAAACTTATTCTCAGATTTTAACATAAATTATTTTCCTTTTTTTAGTATTCTATTTTTTTTTCAAAGTATTTTTAAGCATAGTAAGGATAAATATGAAACATTCATCCTTTATTAATAAAGAAAATGAAATATAAATAACTATACCTATAATTAATTGCAGGAGTATTAATATAATCTTATTAGCTGGAATATAATTCATAGCATATACAACTATGAACATTAGAACAGAAGGCAAAATGGTTATTATCCAATCTTCGATTTTTTCTTTAAGAGAATAATTTAATACTTTATTTACAGCAATTCCATTTACAACTATTTCCATAATAATTGAAAAAACTAAAACAGATGCAATTGCATAAACATTAATAAAGGACGCTATAATAAGTAACAAAAACCATATTGGTTTTTTGATAAACTCTAATCGAAAAACGATATCACTCCTACCAACAGACTTTAGTACAATTAAATCTAATGGTGCTATTGTTCCAAGTAAACATGAAATGCTAACAATAATCAAAAACGGTACAGATGGAAGCCATTTTTCAGTAAGTATTACAGCAATTAAATTTTTTGCTATTGCTATCAATCCTACATAAAGAGGAGTAATTACATATATGTATAATCTTACAGTCTTTCTCAAATCTTTTTTTAACTGTTTAGTATCTGAAGCTCTTTTTGAAAATGCAGGATACATAACACTTGTAAGAATGTTCAATACATTATTATTTATTAGATATGGAAAACTTTGTCCTTTATTGTAATATGCCAATTGGGCAGCTGAATACCATTTTCCCATGACAAAAGAATTTAATTGATTAAAAATTGTACCAATTAAATCAGCTCCAAGTGCATTTGCTCCGAATTTCAATAAAGGAATAGATTTAGTAAATGAAAACCATAATTTAGGTCGCCAAGGCACTATTAAAAATTGAATTAAACATGTAATTACAGAATTTGAAATAAGCTGAATTACCAATGCCCATACACCAAATCCCTTTATTGCCATTACAATTCCAATAAAGCCTGAAAGAACAGACGAAATAAATGATGCAATAAAGTTTTTTCTAAAAATCATTCTTCTTCCAATAAAAGCATTTTGAATAGAACTTATCGATGATATAGGAAGAATTAATGAATAAACTCTTAGAATTTTTATTAACTGTATTTGGTTATAGAATCTTGCAATAAAAGGTGCGGTAATATATAAGATTCCATATAAAATAAAAGATAAGAAAAAACTAATAAAAAAAATAGTCGAAAAATCTTCATCACTAACTGTATCTTTTTGAATCAAAGCAGCATTAAAACCATTAGTAACAATAACAGATGCAATATTTGTAAATACCGTTACCATTGCAATTAAACCATAATCATCTGGTTCAAGAATTCTAGCAACTACAAGCGATACAACAAATGTTACACCTTGAACTATTAATCTCTCTGCGAATTTCCAAAAAAAACCAGTAAAAACTTTTGTTTTTAAGTTGTCCATTATTTTAATTCTTATAAAATTTTATTTTAAGAAAACATAATAGAACGATTGTTTTCTTTTTTTTGTTAGCCTACACCACGATTTTTAAGCTATATTTTAAATAATTATATTACAATATTATAAATCAAAAAGAATTAATCAGATTAATCACATATTGAACCTGTTCATCTGTTAAGCATGGACTCATTGGTAAACTCAATTCCTGTTCATGCATCTTTTCTGTAACAGGTAAAGAAATATCATTCCAATCCTTATAACATTCCTGTTTATGAGGAGGTATAGGATAATGGATATTTGTTCCAATACCTTTTGATTCAAGATATTTCTGAAGTTCATCGCGCTGTACACAAAGAACAGTGAAGATATGGAATACATGAGCATTCCAATCTGTAATCTTTGGCAAAGTAATTTTAGGATTCTTAATTCCTTCTATATACTTCTTTGCTACAGCTTTACGTAAGGCAACATCTTCATCCAAATGTTTTAGTTTTACATCAAGAATTGCTGCCTGAATTTCATCAAGGCGGCTATTACGACCAGTATATTGAAATACATATTTTTTCTGACTTCCATAATTTGCAAGACTTCTGATTGCTTTAGCAAGTGCTTCATCATTTGTTGTAACAGCTCCGGCATCCCCAAGCGCACCAAGATTTTTTCCAGGGTAGAAGCTGTGGCCTGCTGCATCTCCAAGAGATCCGGTTTTCTTACCATTAAACATACAGCCATGAGCCTGTGCATTGTCTTCAATTAATTTAAGATTATATTTTTTGCAAAGCTCACCAATTTTATCTGTATAAGCACACTGTCCGTAAAGATGAACAATTGTAATTGCTTTTGTTTTTGAAGTTATTTTTTCTTCAATCAGCTTGTCATCAATCTGGAATGTATCAATACTTGGCTCTACAAGAACTGGAACAAGATTGTTCTCTGTTATTGCAAGAATAGTTGCAATATAAGTATTTGCTGGAACAATAACTTCATCACCCGGCTTCATTACACCAAGTTCAATATATGCTCTAAAAATCCAGATAAGGGCATCCAAGCCGTTTGCACAGCCCACGCAATATTTTGTTCCTATATAATTAGCATAGTCTGCTTCAAACTTTTCGTTTTCTTTTCCCTGAAGATACCAGCCACTGTCAATCACACGAAGAGCTGCTTCATGAATTTCATCTTTGTATTTGTTTGTTACATCTTTTAAAGAAAGAAATGGTACATTCATTTTTATGCCTCTATTTTTCTAACAAAATGAGCTGGATTACCTACCCAGAGTTCTCCATCCGGAACATCTTTGGTTACTACACTTCCAGCTCCTATCATTGCTTTTTCACCTATTGTAATTCCGCAAAGAATTGTTGCATTAGCACCAATACTTGCTCCTTTTTTTATAACTGTTTTAGAAAGCTTCCAATCTGGATTTTTTGAACGTGGAAAAAGATCATTCGTAAAAGTTGCATTTGGTCCGATAAAAACATCATCTTCCACAGTTGTGCCATCCCAAAGTTGTACTCCACTTTTTACAGTAACGTTATTACCAACTGATACATCGTTTTCTATCAGAACATTGGCACAAATATTACAGTTATCTCCAATCTTTGCTTCTGGAAAAACTACGCAAAACTGCCAGATGTTTGTATTTTTGCCAATATTGTTTGATTTACAATCTGAAAGAGGATGTATCATTATTTTGCATCCTTCAAAGATTTTAAGAAGTCATCATAATTTCTGATATATTCTTTCTCATCGTAATACTCGCTCGCTAAAACGACGAGTTTGCAACCATAGGAAAAATCATGCATTTCACGCCACATATTCTTACCAATGTACAAGCCAACATCTGGGCGATTCAAAAGAACCTGTTCGCGCTTTTCGCCGTCATCAAGAATAAAGCGGCAAGCTCCGTCCATAGCGATGATAATCTGTTCAAGCTCTTTGTGAGCATGAAAACCACGAGCTTCGTTTGGGAGGGTGTCAAACATGTAATAAACACGTTTAATTTCAAAAGGGATTTCTTTGTTATTTTCAAGGGCAACAAGTTTTCCACGATTGTCGCCATGTACTGGAAAATCAATGAGTTTGTAATTCATTTTATATGTAATTATTTCCTAAAAAAACAGATTTCTATATTTTTTAAAGACACCTTCTCCATTGGCAAGCAAGCGTTATTTCAGCTGTCACCCACAATGGAACTGTTCACCACCTGACAAACGTGCTTCAACCAAACTCCGCGTCATATCTGTCTGTTCAGTATCAGTAAAGAACTCTTCATAAGCTTTTTCACCAGTTGTATCAGAACCAGAATAATAAACAGGGTATTTCTTAGAACCTTTCTTCAAGTCTTCAGCCTTATCAATGGCTTCTTGGTCAGAACTGCATTCCAAAACTTCATATCCATTTTCGTGAAGGAAGTCTGTTGCAATAGAAGAAAAAGTTTTCATTTTTTTCTTCAAGTTTTGGAAAGTAAATCTCACGGTTCTTTCCGAGCATACAGGCAAGCATACAAATCTGACCGCTTTCCTGCGGACTTACAAAGTAACGCTTTACATCACTGGGAGCAGAAATTGGCTGCAATTTTGAAATACGGTCTATAAATCCAGCCGGCAGTGAACCGTTTGAAAATGCCACATTTGCAAAACGGGCTGTCTTTACAGGGAACTTATCGGAATATGCAAAGATTACATCTTCCATAATTCTCTTGCTTGCGCCCATAATATTTACTGGATTTGCAGCCTTGTCCGTTGAAACACAAAAATATTCCTCTGGTGGGAACTCTGAAAGTAAATCCAAAAGTTTCTTTGCATTCAAAACATTATTCTGCAAAAGCGCTTCTACAGAATAAATATCCTTTTTACTACGAACATGCTTGTGTGCAGAAAAGTTTGCAACGATATCAAAACCACCCCTAAGGGCAAAAAAAATACAGCGTCTACACCTCGCCCAATGGCAGCCAGACAAAAAGCCCGGCACCCTAAACAAGGTCTAGACGATGCACTTATTCACACGCTCATTCGCACCCATAAACAGTTACAACTGATTTTTTTTATTTTATAATCTTCTGTCAATGTGTTTGACCCTGCGTTCATATCGTGGGTACGCTTTTCCTTTTGCCACCTAGGATTTGTCTCGCAAAAATACATCTCACTGCCAGTTGGCAAGGCACTGGAAATATTCTTTTCTTTTATCTGATTCAGGACCATAGCAGCCGATTTATTATGCTTCAATCCCCATCCATCAAATCACATTAAGTGGAACTTCGAATATTGTGTTTTTTTGTATTTCGTCTTTTTTCAGAAAAATTATCATGTACCAGGGAAGATATGTTACGGACTCTTCCTGCTCTATATTGCCGGAACAGAATACTATGGCTGTTTTAAGGTTCCACTCTTCCACTGCGAGGATATTGTTCAGCGCAGTATGCTTTTTATAATCTGCGCCACTTTTTATTTCCAGGGGAAGTGCCTTGCCGTTGTTCTGGATAATAAAATCAATTTCGCCGAATTTTTTGTTCATAAAGCGGACTTCAAAACCTTTGGAAAGTAATTCCTGGGCATAGACATTTTCAAGTATGCTTCCCATGTTTACGCTTAAATCGCCATTCAAAATTGAAAACTGAACGTTATCTATGCAGGAAGCACACAGAAGCCCGACATCTGCCATATAAAGCTTGAACAAATTGCTCTGCTCATTGAGTTTCAGAGGTATAAGGGGTGCGACAAGATTATAACAGGGGATTGCAACTCCGGCATCATGTAACCAGATGAAACTTTCTTCATAACGCTCCATTCTCGCAGTAGAGCGAATTGCATTCAGCTTAAAACGCCTGTTTTTTGAATCAAGCTGCGAAGGTATGTTATCAAAAATCGTGCTGATTTTCTCTTTGTCTTTATCTGAATACTTTGCTATATCCTGTCTGTAAAGTGCCAGAATATCTTTCTGAACCTCCACCACCTTTGCAATATCGTGGGAACTGATATATTCCTGAACCGCAGCGGGCATTCCGCCAACTATTGTGTAGGACAGGAACAATTGCTTCATTGTGCCGTGAACAGCTTCCGGGACTGCTTTTAAATTATTGTAGCAATTCTCTAAAAGCTCAAATGTTGATTTCTGTACACCGCAGGCAATGCAAAACTCTTCAAACGTCATAGGAAACATCTGGATTATATGCTCATAACCTACGGGATAGGACTTCACCGTTTTGTACTGCACTCCTAAAAGGGAGCCGGACTCAACATAATCAAACCGTCCGTCATCCACTAGAAATTTTATTGCTGTTCTTGCGTTTGGACACTCTTGAATTTCATCAAAAAATATAAGTGTTTTTCCTTCCTCCACTTTCTTCTTTGTAAGTGCCGTTATTCCCTGAATAATTGAATCGGCATGTAAGTCGCCTTCAAAAATTTGTTTCGCACTTGACTGAGTTACAAAGTTTATTTCTATAAAATTTTCGTAATTCTTCCTTGCAAATTCCCGGATTAAAAAAGTTTTTCCTATCTGTCTTGCACCTGTAACCAGCAAGGCTTTTTTGCCGCCGTTTTTTTTCCAGTTTTCAAAGCTTTCTATCGCAGTCCTGTACAGCATAATGACTCCTTATACCCTACAGCCATTCTGCGACATTTTTCTTAACTTTTCAACTCATTCTGCGACATTTTTCTTGATTTTTCAACCAATTCTGCGACATTTTTCCTGACTTTTTAAACCCATTCTGCGACATTTTTTCAACAAATTTTCTCCCCCACACATCCCGCAGCCCCGCTACGGAATCATTGGTGAGGTCTGGTCGCCATCCGGTGTGCGTGCTTGAACCAAGCTCCGCGCCTTGGAGGGCTGGCTGTAGTGGCAGGCGGTTAGCGGATGCCTGCGGTTTTTACTTCCTCATAGGTCAGGCCTATGACTCGTACGCTGTTCAAAAAGTCCAGCTGTATGTTTATCCGCTTGTTGCGGCGGTTTACGGCAATCACGTTTCCAGTACGCTCCTTAAAGGGACCAGAAAGAATTACGATTCTGTCGCCTACATCAAAACGTACCGGCACAATGCCTATGGTCGTTCCGAACTGCAAAATCAAGGAAATGATTTCCTTGTCCTCCGCCGTAAGCGGGTGCACTTCTTTGTTTGACGGCAAGAAGCGCAAAAAACCTTTTCCCGCCGTTACCGCCCGCAGTTTGACGGCATCGGTTTCTTCCGTCTCCAGAAACACATAGCCGGGAAAGAACGGCTCACAGTATTCCTTTCCATTTTTTAGACGCATCTGCTTGCGTAAAAAATGAATCCTTCCCCGTAGCGGCGAATCGTCTGCATCAAGGACAGCCTGTACTTGCTCCCGATAACTTTCCTCCATGCCAGTCAACACTGATATGCAGTAAAAGTTCATACAGCCTCATATCCAAGTTCGCTTTCGCTCACTAATTCTTTGTCCCAGTCATACATCACCTGAAAATCCGTCTCAAAGTCTTTTGCCAGTGACACATAATAATTGACTACGGATTTTCGGATTTCATTCCCACAAAGCCAGATACTTGCTTCATCGTCAGAAAGAGGAGTCTCTGTGCAGAAATAAAGCAGCAGGCTGTCACATTCGTCATGCAACGTGTTATTCAGTACGCTTTCCAACATCAGTTCCGGCACACCGTTTGGAAAAACAACGATGTTGCTTTCAGGCAGTGTACCGCCCGCTTCACTCACGAGAAAATCATGCATATCAGCGAGCTTTTTCTGCCTAAAACTTTCTCGAGCAGACCCGCACAGAATGGCATACCGCTTCAAAACAACCTCAAAGTCTAAAATAATGCACAAAGGATCCCCTTTAAGCATATTATTATAAACTTTTGATATGAGTATAATCCGTAATAATGCACCTGTCAATAATTGAAGCATAAAATTATGGTATTTTTGAAGTATGGATTTTCGTTCCAGACTAAGAGAAGAAATAGAATACTCGGGAAAAATGTACAAAGAAGTTGCTGCAGAAGCAGGCATTACAAAGAGTACGATGGATAGTTATGTAGGTGCTCAAGGGTCAATGCCATCTGCCGACATTGCTGTAAGACTAGCACAAGTGCTGGGCGTTAGCGTTGAATATCTTGTAACAGGAGAAGGGGCAGAAAATACCATTTCACGCAAGGACCAGCATATTATTTCCTGCCTTAAAAAAATTCCAGAATACGAACGTACTGCTCTGGAACAATACATTGAAACCCTATCTCGCCATACTCACTAATCTCGAGAGTGTTCAAAACGACACGGAGGTCGTTTCCTTCCCAGACTAATCTCGCCAAGGATGGCGCACGCACAGCAGTGACAGAAAGCTCCACTTTCTGTCGAGTTTCACAATGACACGGAGGTCATTGTGAACACTCCCTATTCCACCGTTACAGACTTTGCAAGGTTGCGGGGTTTGTCGGGGTCGTTGCCTTTCAGGATTGCGCAGTAGTAGGCAAAAAGCTGGGCGGGAATAATGGCCAGGATTGGAGAAAGGGCATCAGAGACCGGCGGAATCTGAATAACGGTATCAACTGTTTTGTCAAAAGCGCCGGTAGTATCCTGGGTAATCACCATGGTGGCTGCACCGCGTGCCTTTACTTCCAGAATATTCGAAGCAATTTTTTCATACAGTTCAGACTGTGTTGCAATTCCAACTACAAGGGTATCGGTGTCCATCAGGGCAATCGGTCCGTGCTTCAGTTCACCGGCGGCAAAGGCTTCACAGTGCATGTAACTTACTTCCTTAAGTTTTAAGGCGCTTTCCAGTGAAGATGCGCTGTCAAAGAGACGGCCGATATAAAAAATCTTTCCCTTATTAAACTGCTGGCTTGCAAACTTCTGAATTTCAGTCTGATTATCAACAATCTGCTGTACTTTTTCCGGCATGCTTGCCAGGTCAGAAAGGGTCTGAACATAATCTGCATCACTTATGGCAGAACGGACTTTTGCCAGTTTCAGCGCAAGCAGATAAAGACACATAAGCTGTGTAGTATAGGCTTTTGTAGAAGCAACTGCAATTTCCGGACCTGCCCAGGTGTAAATCACTTCGTCTGCTTCCCGGCTCACGGTAGATCCTACGCAGTTGGTAATGGCAATTACTTTTGCTCCCGCTGACTTAGCAAGCCTCATGGCTGCCAGTGTATCTGCGGTCTCACCAGACTGACTGATAACGATAAAAATATCATCCTTGTTCAGAATGGGATTGCGGTAGCGGTATTCACTTGCCACATCCACAACAACCGGAATGCGTGCAAAATGTTCAAAAGCGTACTTTGCCACCATACCCGCATGGTATGCCGTACCGCAGGCTGTAATCACAATGCGTTTTGCATTTGTCCAGTCTTCACCAAAAGTGATTTCATCAAACTGAATGTCAGCAGGCTTTTCTTTTGCATCCAGAACCAGACGGGGACGAAGGGTATCAGTAAGTGCCTTAGGCTGCTCATGGATTTCCTTGAGCATAAAGTGAGCATAACCGTCTTTTTCTGCGGATGAAATGTCCCAGTCTACATGATAGGGGGCGCGCTTGATTTTTTCACCGTCAGCAGTAAAGAGATCCACATGGTCGCTGTAAAGAACTGCAACTTCTTTCTGATCAAGGAAATATACATCCCGTGTGTGCTCCAGAATCGCAGGAACATCACTTGCGATAAAGTTTTCACCCTGACCAAGACCTACAATGAGTGGACTTTCCTTGCGGGCAGCAATAATGCGGTCAGGAAAATCCTTGCACACTACACCAAGCGCATAAGAACCTTCCAGCTTCTGCAAGGTCATCAGCACTGCCTTAAAAATCTCGCCTGTCTGTTCGTAATAATAATTGATAAGGTGGGCAACAACTTCCGTATCAGTCTGACTGCGGAATACAACCCCCTGATTCTGAAGCCATGCCTTGAGAGTAGCATAATTTTCAATGATACCGTTATGAACAACCGCAACAGAGCCGCTTTCGTTGGTATGGGGATGGGAATTCAGTTCACTGGGCTCACCATGCGTTGCCCAACGGGTATGACCAATACCGATGTGTCCCTTTACAAAATCAGCTGTTTTTTCAACTGCCGCATTCAGCGCTTCTTCGTTTTCTGCCTGAGCTGCCGCAGCATCTTTGTTTTTTGATTCCTTAACAACCTGACCGGTAATTTTTTCTACCAGAAACTTTAAGGCACCCTTTGACTTGCGGATAAGGATTTCGTCGCCAGACTCTGACAAAACTGCCACGCCCGCAGAATCATAAC
>ODAI012927445.1_pt1 | contig 29256 bp, 23 predicted proteins | sample 1539321 | NCBI WGS metagenome assembly ODAI01 (sample SAMN02144231, study PRJEB22623) | gut metagenome | biome: sheep rumen | host: Ovis aries | place: New Zealand
CACTTTGGCAACATGTATGCGTCCTGGCCGGCAGAGTTTTTTGAAAAACTGTTATAGGCTGGAAAAACAAGGGTATAGCGAAAAGACAAGCATATGTGCTATACTGTTTCCATGAGCAAAGCGACAGTCTCCACAGTAAAAGCAGCAGATTCAGAAATCCCCTACGCAAAGTTTGGTAGCGGAGAAAAAATTTTTGTCCTCCTGCCGGGACTGTATACAAAAAGCCTCATGCCGCTTGCCGATGCAGTTGCCAGTCAGTGCCAGCGTTTTTTGGAAGAATACACAGTCTATTTTTTTGACCGCGTGCTTTCGCCGCTAGAGGGCTACACCGTACAGGACATGGCCGCCGACACCATTCGGGCAATGGATGCCCTTTCCCTGCGAAACTGCTATGTGCTGGGCGTTTCTGCAGGCGGCATTGTTGCCCAGATTATTGCGGCTGAGCGGCCTGATTTGGTAAAAAAACTTGCCGTTTCTTCTACAAGTGCAAGGGAAACATCGGTCAGCAAAAAAGTCTTTGCAGAATGGACGGCACTGGCAAAATCCCTCAACCTTTCCGCCCTGAACGAGTCCTTTGCAAAAAACGTATACACAGACACCTTCTACCAGAAATATAAGGAGGAAATCCTGTCTTCGCTGGCTGGGGCTACAGACGAAGATTTGGCTCGATTTGCCATTTTTTCATCTGCGCTCCTGGGCTTTGACATCAGAGAGAAAAGTCAGTCCATTTCCTGTCCGCTGCTTGCCCTGGGAGCGGGGAAGGACAAGGTATTTGGTTCTGATGCCACGCTGGACATTGCAGAAAAAAACCATGGAAGGGCCTTTATCTTCAAGGACTATGGACACGCCGTATACGATGAAGCCCCGGACTTTCTTGATAAGGTTGCAGGTTTCTTTGCAGAACCAGTCTGCCTCCATGTCAATGCATGCGTGCGTCCCACTTCACGCACCAACAAACTGGCGCAGGTCGTCCTGGAAAAAGAGCAGGGCAGCTACATACAGGAAGTCAACCTGCAGAAAGAGCAGATTATGCCCCTTGACTGGCAAAGCCTGCGCCACCGTGACGAGTGCATGGCACAGGGGCATCTTGGCGACAAATGTTTTTCCTATGGCTGGCAGTTTGCCCGGGCAGACCGCATCGTAATTTCCGCGCCCTACTGGGACTTGCTCTTTCCTGCATCCCTCCGCGCCTATTTTGAGCGGGTTTGCCTTGTGGGCGTGACCTTTGCCTACACTGAGTCAGGCATCCCTAAGTCGCTCTGTCAAGCAAAAAAACTGACCTACGTGACTACCGCAGGCGGCTTTGTCGGAGAAAGGCATTTGGGATTTGATTACGTCAAGGCTCTTGCAGAACTTTTCTTTGGCATAGAAGATGTAAGCCTGATAAAGGCAGAAGGTCTTGACATTGCAGGCGCAGACGTACAGGCAATCATGGAAAAGGCGTATGGAAGAAGATAAAAAAACTCCAAAAATCAATGCCTATGTATTGATTCTGCTCCCATCGATTCTTTCTCTTGCAATCTCAATTACGGCCATAATGTACCAGTTTGGCCAGAAAATCTTCGACCTGAACAATACCTGCTATTATATTTTCGTTTCATCAGACAGCAATGAATCCAGCGAGGAAAAGGATGCTGAGATTTTCAAAAAAATCGGGGATATTCTTGGCAAGAACGATTTGACCGGCTTTACGATTCTAAAAAATGACCTGGGCGGACATATTCTGGCGGACAAGACAATCGTTCAGGAAAAGTCATATCAGGTGATACTGATGGATATTTCCCGGCGAAAAGCCTATTACCTTGCAGAAGAGATAAGAAAAGCCATGGGGCAAAAGCTTGTCCTCGTTGAAGAATCTGTCGTAAGCAAATCTTTTGTTGTAAACGGCAAGAAGTACAAAAACATAAGCGATGTTCCGGCGGAGTGATTTTGAACAATACGAGTTTTCTTTTTATACTGACAAACTGCGTGGCTGCCGTAAATTTTCTCCTTGTCATTTATTCGTCCATTCTCACAGAAAAACATGATTATATTGTCATTCGTCTGCTGAGCATGACATTAAACCTTATTGTCTATGCCCTTGGCTTCTGCTGGAGTTCGGTAATCATAAATGTATTCACCATTTTCCGCGACATGTATAACGACCGGGTAAAAAAGCCAAAAATTGCCGTTATCACTCTCTTTTGCATTTTAGGCACGGTAATGACTTTTGTCGTAAATTATTTCCTTGCCGAAAATTTTTCATCAACATCACTTTTTACGCTAAAATGTACCGATTACATTCCCGCTATAAGCCTCATTGTCTATACGATATGTATATTCAAGGCAAAAACTGCGGCTCAAATGAAAATTGCCACCGCCATAGATATTCTATTCTGGGTGATATATGACTTTGAGAATTTTATGATTGTAAATGTAATTCAAGACCTGTTCCTGATTTTCCTGCCTGTCATTGAGTTTTATGTTGAAGCCATAAAAAAACGAAATCAAGTTGCATTCGCCTAGATGTCCGTAACCGCAGAAAGAAATTTCTGTGATTTGTACAATAATTTTTTCCATATTTTCATTATTTTTGCATTTTTTTCGTTTTTTTGTGATATACTGTAAAATATGAGAAAAGGCTCCGCTTTACAGTATTTAACGATTTTATTCACCCTATGCACGCTGCTGCTTTCTTGTACAAGACACACCACCCGTTCATTCACCACGATTGAGGAACTAAACGACAGCCGCATTACTATCGGCTACAATGAAGGTCATTCATCGGCAACAGTCCTTCCGCTTGTCTTTCCCAAGGCAAAACTCCTTTCATTCAACGAAAACCTTACGGGCTATGAAGCGATAAGGCGAGGAAAGATAGATGCATTCGCCTTTGACCGCGTACAGATGGAATTAGCCATGAAAAACGGCCTTACGGGCGTAAAAATTCTCGGGGATTTTGGCGAACAAACAGAAGTCGGCGTGGGACTTTCTCCCGTATCATCCATTCCTGATTTGAAAAACAAGATAAACGCCTTTCTTGCCGAACTCCGTGCAGACGGCACGTTGGATGACCTCTACAAGCGCTGGGTATTGCAAGGCGAAGAAACCATGCCTGCCATACCCGTTGCAAAAGAACCGCGCCTGCACCTTCGGGTAGGAACAACGGGCATCGCGCACCCCTACAGCTATTACAAGGGCACGGAACTGACTGGATTTGACATAGAGTTGGCCCGCCGTTTTGCAGCCTACCTCAACGCTGATCTGGAATTCAAAATCTACAACTACGGAAGTATTATTACGGCGGCACGGAGCGGTGACATTGACTGCATCATGGCAAATCTAAACGCCACGCCAGAGCGCAGGGAGAGCATCGCTTTTTCCACGCCAGTCTACATTGAAAAAAATGCGATTATGGTGCACGATGATGATGGGGGAGCGTCCACCGTCAAGAAAAAAAGCCTCTCTCCTGCTCATGGCAATATCCCGCCCCAGTTCCAAAACATGACGCTCAAATACACGTCCAAGGAAGAACTGCAAAAGAGCGACCAGCTTGTTCTGGGCATGCACACGGGTTTTGTCATGGTTGACAGGCTCACGCGAGAACTGTTTCCCCGGGCAAAAATCGAATACTATAAGACCAATGCCGACATGGCATATCTCGTTGCCAGCGGAAAACTGGACGGCTTTATCAACGATGAGCCTGTTATCCGCTATGCCGCCCTTGAAGTGCCAAAACTGGGCTACATTCACTGCGGTCTTGATACGATGAACATTGTGGCCTGCTTCCAAAAGAATGAAAAAGGCGCGTCCCTGCGGGATGAATTCAATCAGTATGTGAAAAAATGGCAGGAAGACGGCACCCTCAAAAAAACCGATGATTTGTGGCTCAGCAATGATGAAAAAAAGAAAGTCGTTGATTTGGAAAGCCTTCGTAATCCAAAAGGAAAAAAAGGAACAATCCGTTTTGCCACCGAAGCCCAATGCCCGCCCTTTGACTACATCAAGGACGGAAAGATTGTCGGCTACGAAATTGATGTGATTGCCCGTTTCTGTCGGGAAGCAGGCTATGCCCTCACTGTGCAGGACGTTCCCTTTGACTCCCTTATCATGGGCTTGGAAACCGGCATGTACGATTGTGTCGCGGCCTGTCTGAGCGATACGCCCGCAAACAGGGAAAGTCTGAACCTGTCGGAAGCCCTGTATGTCTCTGAACTGGTCATGGCAGTAGAGATTATGGACGATGGAAAATCCCTGCAAAAGACTGCCGAAGCAGCCGCCCCGCAAAAAGAAGATTTTACTTCTCCCTCAGACTACAACCGTCCTGACGTGACGCTGGGCGTAAAAACCGGCACTGTCATGGACAGGATTACGCAGGAAGCCTTTCCCCTTGCAAAAATCGAGCACTATAATGCCAGTCCAGAAATGGTGGTGCGTGTCGTTCAGGGAAAGATTGACGGCTATCTGTCTGACGAGCCGATTATCCGCTACATCGAAAGCACAACTCCCGGCATAACCCACCTCAAAGAACGCATCCGCAGTCAGGATTACGCCTTTGGCTTTCCCAAGAGCGACAGGGGAAAAATGCTCTGCGGTCAGATGAATGAATTCCTGAAAAAAATCAAGGCTGACGGTACACTTGAAAAAATTGATGCCACTTGGTTCGGTACGGATAAGTCACAGCAAAAAGTAGATTTGAAATCCTTTTCGGGTGAAAATGGCAGTGTCAATCTGGTGACTGACGCAACCCTTACGCCTTTTTCCTATATTCAGGATTCAGAATATGCAGGCTATGAGATTGATATTGCCGCCCGATTCTGCAGGGAATACGGCTATACCCTCAAAATCACCGACACCAGATTTGCCTCCATCATTCCCGGTCTTGTCGCAGGCACCTATGACATGGCGGCAGCCCTCATTGGCGTAACCGATGAGCGAAAGGAAAGCCTTCTCTTTTCCGATGCGGATTATCAGGGCGGCATGGTGCTGGCCGTAAAGAAAGCCGATGGACAAAGCCCTGTCGTAAAAGCGGCCGCTACTGCATCGGAGACCAACGAGACAGCACAAGATGGCACAAGAAATGTTTTCTTCTCGTCTCTTGCTTCCAGTTTTGAAAAGACCTTTGTGAGGGAATCCCGATGGAAACTCGTGGCAAACGGTATCGGCATTACGGTGCTGCTTGCCATACTGTCCGCTCTATTCGGTACGGTTTTGGGTTTTGTCCTCTGCGGACTGCGACTAACCCATAATAAAATCGCAGACTCCCTGACCCTCATCTACATCCGGCTCATGCAGGGCTTGCCAATGGTTGTGCTCTTGATGATTCTCTTTTATATTGTCTTTGCAAAAACCGGATTGAGCGGCATCTGGGTGGCAGTCATCGGCTTTGGCATGAACTTTGGCGCATACGTAAGCGAGATGATTCGCACGGGAATTCTTGCGGTGGACAAAGGTCAGATGGAAGCCGCACTTGCCTTGGGCTATCCAAAATCAAAGGCCTTTGTCAAAATGATTCTTCCCCAGGCTGCCCGGCATTTTCTGCCTGTCTATCAGGGCGAGTTCATTTCCCTCGTAAAAATGACGTCAGTTGTAGGCTACATTGCCATTCAGGATTTGACTAAGGCAAGCGACATTATCAGAAGCCGTACTTACGAGGCATTTTTTCCACTTATCACCACGGCAATTATTTATTTTATAATATCATGGCTTTTAACGCGCATCCTCACTGCATTACAGCGGTGGATTGAGCCAAAAAAGTCAGGAAGGATGTAACATGGAATTATTGGAAGACCTTTTTCAGTCAACTATTGTAGAGCCGCTTACTGCAAGCTCGCAATACCTGATTTTTCTGCTTATCGGCATTGGCATTATCGCAGCCTCCGTTGCACTCGGTTTTATGCTGTGGCATATAAAAGGAATGCAGAATGAACGCGAATTTGTGGTGACCATGGAAACGCTGGGAGAGCAGAGCGAAAAAATCCGCAGGATACTCGACCGCATGAAGGTCACTCAGCGTGAAAAGACCTATGCGCTTCTCCTGCTGGAAGAAATCATGGTGCGCCTGCATGATGCAGGGCAGGGAACGGTGATTGCAAAGGTTCGCCGTTTTTTTGGCGAGGTGAGCATTTTAATTACCTCCCATGGCGAAGCCTTCAATCCCTTTGCCTCCCTTGAAAACTGGAACACGGAAAGCGAAGACTATCTGCGTGACCTTATTTTCCGCTCCCACATGACTGATTTGAGCTACAGCCGCCGCAACGGCTACAATGCAGTTTCCGTGCGCGTACATCGCGGTGGAGAAAACCGTTCCCTGTACGTGACTTTTGCCGCCATGTTCCTAGGAATTGCCACAGGTTTTTGCATGAAATGGCTTCCTGATGGAGCGGCGGCTTTCATTTCTGACGGCGTACTTTCCACGGTGCAGACAATCTTCCTCAACGCCCTCTCCCTCATGCTGGCACCTGTGGTCTTCTTTTCGGTGGCAACGAGCATTTCCAACATTTCTGGTGGAAACGAAATCGGACGCATTGGCGGAAAAGTGCTTGGCTCTTACCTTGTAACCACAGTACTGTCCATTTTGATTGGCTTTGGTCTGGCCGCTCTCTTTTTCAGCGGTGACCTTCCTCCACTTCCAGAAAAACTTGCGGCTCTTCCCGCTGACATACAGCAAACAACGAGTGTTTCAATCAGTTCAATTATTTTGAGCATAATTCCCCGCAATGTAGTATCACCTATTATCGCAGGCAACATGCTCCAAATCATCTTTGTGGCCGTGCTTTCAGGTCTTGCCCTTTCTGCTCTCGGAGACAAGACCGCAGGCATACGCGCTTTCTTTAACGAAGCAAACACCATGTTCCTCAAAATGATGGAGATGATTATTGCCTTTATGCCTCTTGTGGCTTTTGCCGCTATGGCTCTCCTTGTATACGCAAGTGAGTCAAAAACGCTTTTCCTGCTGCTCATCTACCTGCTTGCCATACTTGTTGGCGGGCTTGTGCTTGTCCTGCTTTATATGGCAATAATCCTCCTTATGGGGCATGTCTCCCCCCTTGCCTACATGCGTAAGGTTCTCGTTTATCTGCTTACTCCCTTTATGATTCCCAGTTCCAGCGCATGCATTCCCCTTACCATCGAATTCTGTAAGAAAAAACTTGGCGTATCGAACAAAATCACCTCCGTCGCCATTCCACTGGGTGCTACGGTGAACATGAACGGTATCGCAATGAGCGTAGTGCTTACGGCTCTCATGCTTGCCCGTATGTGCGGCATTGAACTTGATGCGGCCACCTGTCTTAAGCTGGGTATAATGACACTGCTGCTTGCAGTAGGAGCGCCTGGAGTGCCCAACTCAGGGCTTGTCATCGTGGCGACACTGCTTTCAATAACGGGAGCACCTGTTGCTGCCCTGGGCTTTGTGGTGGGCGTATGGAATATTGTTGACCGCCTGCAGACTGCTTTCAATGTGAACGGCGATATTGCCACCAGCGTGGTCGTTGCAAAAAGCGAGAATGAGCTGGATCTTGCGGCCTATGCCTCCTAGGAGCGTCTGCCATGAGTGAGACAATGATAACTGTCAGGCATTTGCAGAAGGTCTATCCCAATGTAACGCCCTTAAAAGATGTGAACACGGAGATAAAAAGAGGGGAAGTAATTTCTATCATCGGTCCCAGCGGTACGGGAAAGTCAACCTTTTTGCGCTGCATCAATCTGCTTGAAAAACCAACGGCGGGCGAAATTCTGATTAACGGACTTCCCATCACAGCAGCAAAGGCAGACGTTCCTGCACTCCGCCGCAAAATGGGCATGGTCTTCCAGTCCTTCAATCTCTTCAATCATCTTTCGGTCATTCAGAACATCACGGCGGCTCCCATTGATTTGCTGCATGTTCCAAAAGAAAAAGCCTATGAGCGGGGCATGGAGCTCCTGCGCACGGTAGGTCTGGCAGACAAGGCAGAAAGCTATCCTGATGAACTTTCCGGCGGTCAGAAACAGCGAGTCGCCATTGCCCGTACCCTCGCCATGAATCCCGAAATCGTCCTCTTTGACGAGCCGACCAGTGCCCTTGACCCCACAATGGTGGGTGAAGTGCTGTCCGTCATCAGAAATCTCGCAAGGCAGGGCTTAACCATGCTGATTGTAACCCACGAGATGCGCTTTGCCAGGGACGTTTCCACCCGCATTTTTTACATGGATGAGGGCGTGATTTACGAGGAGGGAAGACCAGACGAGATTTTTGAAAATCCCAAAAAAGAAAAGACCCGCCAGTTCATCAATCATCTCAAAGTCTTTGAGGAAGACATCACGAATCATGATTTTGATTTTGTGTCTGTTACCAGCCGTCTTGAAGACTTTGGCAGGAAACAGCAGATTGCTCAGAAAACAATCCGCAATATGCAGCTTGCTTTTGAGGAACTTGTCATGCAGGTTCTCATTCCTTCTTTTGCCGCCTCTTTTAATTTGACTTTTACGGCAGAATATTCTGAGGAGCAGGGAAGGGTAACCCTGCGTCTCTGTTACGATGGATCAGAGCTGAATCCTCTTGAGCGTGTGGATGAAGTTTCGCAAAAACTTTTAGCAAGGATTACAAGTGACTATTTGTATACATTTTCTGACGGAATGAATCGCGTCGAAATGAGCATTGCATAGATAAGCCAATTTTATTCGACAACATTTATACCACAGAGCAGGATTTCTTCTTTCTATACTTGAAAAAGCAAAATGCTTAAACTATAATTGACTGTAAGGAGTTCTAATCTATGAAAAAGACATGTAAATCATTGCTAGTGCTTGCCTTCCTTGCGCTTGCGCTTGCACTTGCTTCTTGTTGCGGCAAAAGTGCTGCCGCTCTTAAAAATCCGCTTTCCCTGTGGAACGACGATGCCGCCTCAAAAACCGCCCTCATGAACTATGTAAAGACGGTAACGGATGAAAAATCACCTGACTTTATCCCCGTAAAGGACCGTATCGCAACTTTCGACATGGACGGAACCTTTGTCGCTGAGTTGTATCCCTCTTATTTTGAATACAACATGCTTGAATACCGCGTTTTGGATGATCCTTCTTACAAGGATATCGCTCCCGCAGATGTAAAGGAGACCGCCCAGAATATCCGCGATTTTGTCCGCAATGGAACGAAACTTCCCGACCACTTCGACATGAAGCATGCTTATGCCGCCGCAAAGGCATATGCCGGCATGACCCTTGCTGAATTCGATGCCTATGTAAAAGAATACGGAAGAAACGCAGCCAATGGATTTACGGGAATGACTTACGGCGAAGGTTTCTACAAGCCTATGCTGGAAGTGTTTGATTATCTGAAAGCAAACGGCTTTACCTGCTATGTTGTGTCTGGCTCTGACCGCTTTATCTGCCGCGCCTTGACGGATGCAATCGGCATTGAACCTAACCGCGTCATTGGCATGGATGTAATCCTAAAGTCAAGCAAGCAGGGGGATGCAGAGGGGGTCAACTACACCATGGAAAAAGGTGAAGACATTCTGCGTACCGACCAGCTTATCATCAAAAACCTCAAGACAAACAAGGTAAAGCAGATTGCCCAGGAAATCGGCAAAGTTCCCGTTCTTTCCTTTGGAAACAGTGGCGGAGATTCAGCAATGCACAACTATGCTTTGAGCAACACAAAATACAAGAGTGCCGCTTTCATGCTCATTGCAGATGACGATGCCGATGACCATGCAAACAGAGAAAAGGCACTTGGTCTGGGAGAGCAGTGGAAGGCAGCCGGCTATACCGTCATTTCAATGCGTGATGACTGGAAGACGATTTATGGTGATGAGGTGAAAAAAACAGACTTCACTTTCTAAATCGTTCGAGTCCTTCTGCAAGGTGCTATATGGTTACTAACATTCTTCATCGTTCAGATATGATTCATTGTCTCTTGTGCCATGATGCACCCTGCAATAAGGCTTGCCCGAATATAAAGCCTGAGTCCATGCTTCGAAGCATTTGGTTTGCAAACGAAAAAACAGCGGCAAGCCGTCTTCCCGCAAAAAATTCCTGTGCGGACTGCAGTGCCCCCTGTGAAAAAAATTGCGTACGGGCAGGCAGCGTTCCAATTCAAAAACTGATGACCCGCCTGCATGAAGAAGTAAGGCCCACTCTGCATCTTCCCTATACAGCGCAAGATACGCGCCTCAGGACAAATCTCTGCGGCATTCCGCTGGAAAATCCCTTTTTGCTTTCTTCATCGGTGGTGGGAAGCACATACGATATGTGCGCGCGGGCCTTTGAAGCAGGCTGGGCGGGAGTGTCCTTCAAGACAATCTGCTCATTCGACATACACGAAGCCTCCCCGCGTTTTTCTGCCATTACGGGCGATAACGGAAGCATAATCGGCTTTAAGAACATCGAGCAGCTTTCAGACCACAGCCTAGAAGAAAACATGGAGATTCTCAGAAGGCTAAAGCAAAACTATCCTTCAAAATGCCTGATTGCCTCCATCATGGGGCGGAATGATGCTGAATGGGAAGCGCTCTCCCGTCTCTGTGAAGAAAACGGAGCGGATGCCATAGAACTTAATTTTTCCTGCCCCAACATGGAAGACGAGGGGCTTGGCTCAGACATCGGACAGGAGCCAAAACTCGTGGAGCAATATACGGCCGCAGCCCGCCGCGGCACAAAAGCTCCGATTCTGGCAAAACTCACGCCAAATGTGGCGCGCATGAGCCCGGCAGCCGAGGCGGCGATTCGTGGCGGGGCAGACGGCATTTCTGCAATCAACACGATAAAAAGCATCATCGGAATACACCCCGACACGTATGTTTCCTCGCCAGAAGTTCACGGCATGTCGGCGGTGGGCGGCTATAGTGGAAACGCGGTAAAGCCCATCGCACTTCGCTTCATCGCTGAACTTTCAAAAAATCCTGTGCTTGCAGATAAGCACATCAGCGGCATGGGCGGCATTGAAAGCTGGCAGGACGCACTGGAATTTATCTTGCTGGGAGCAGGAAGCCTTCAGGTGACGACAGCCGTCATGCAGTACGGGTACCGCATTGTCGAAGATTTAAAATCAGGACTGAATTTCTATCTTGCCGAAAAAGGCTTTACAAGCATAGAGGAAGCCCGGGGGAGGGCAGTAGCCTTTGTCAGCGAAACAACAGATGTGCTTGAACGCGACACAATAGCCTTTCCAAAATTGCACCATGAAAAATGCATCGGCTGCGGCAGATGTGTCATTTCCTGTGCTGACGGCGGACATCAGGCGCTGACCTTAAACGAAAATCGAAAGCCTCTTCTGAACGGAAAAAAATGCGTGGGCTGTCAGCTCTGCGTCCTTGTCTGCCCCCAGCATGCAATCTCAAACAGCGGAAAATGGCTCCGAAAAACCTAAACTTCTAGCAGCACAAACTGAATAATCCGGGACAAAAAACATATTGTTTTCAAAGAAAAACCGCCTTTTTACGATCCCTGTCGCTGTAGTCTGCAGGCAAAAAGAAGAAGGAAGAAAACCATGAAGGTCTCTGTAAAATTCATCTTGACACTCCTTATTCTCATCGCATTCTTTTCCTGCAAAAACAGGGCAGGGGAGCGTGTCATTCTAGGCGATGAGCAGACCGAATCCTATTTGCCGCTCCTGGAGGGAAAAAGGATTGCGCTTTTTTCAAACCATACGGGCATTGTAGGCGACAAAATTATACTGGCCGATGATTCTGTACACTATGGCGGAAACGACCTCTACGGCAAAGATGATGCAGGAAGACTCATTCATTTTGGTCGAGATGAAAGGGGAGGGCTCATCCGCTACGGAGAACACATTCTAGATTATCTTCTTTCCCAAGGAGTGTATGTAACGGCAATTTTCTGTCCGGAACACGGATTTCGTGGCACAGACGATGCGGGCGCACATATTGCAAGCAGCATAGACGAAAAAACCGGCGTTCCCATCCTATCCCTCTACGAAAATGCCTCTACCCATGCCCCCAGCGCGGAAAACATGGCAAAATTCGATACGCTGGTGGTGGACATGCAGGATGTAGGCTTACGCTATTACACCTACTACATCACACTGTACTATCTGATGGATGCCTGCGCGGCAAATGGAAAAACCGTGGTGATTTTTGACCGACCAAATCCCAACGGTTTCTATGTAGACGGCGATATGCTAAAAGAGAGATTCAAATCAGGAGTAGGGCGGCTCCCCCTTCCAACCGTCCATGGCTTAACCTGGGGAGAACTTGCCCGCATGATAAACGGCGAAGGCTGGCTTACTGCCGGAAAAAACGCCTGCCCGCTCACTGTCATTCCCTGCAAAAACTACAGTCATGCCACCCGCTATGCCCTAATCCGCGCGCCGTCACCAAACATCAAGGACATGCGTGCCGTCTACCTGTATGCCTCAACCTGCTATTTTGAGAATACAATCGTTTCCGTCGGCCGCGGCACCGACTTTCCCTTTGAAGTCTTCGGAAGCCCCTATTTTAAGGACATCGGCAACAATGATTTTTCCTTCATTCCCCAAAGCATTCCCGGCGCAAAAAATCCGCCATTTTTGGGACAAACTTGCTACGGCACTGATTTACGAAGCAAAAGTCTAAAAACAATCTGGAAAGAAGAAAGCAATCTGTCCTACCTCATACAGGCCTACGCAGACGCAAAATCCGCCTTTTCTGACAAAAATCCCGATGACTTTTCAGCATACTTCTGGGGAAGACTTTCCAACGGCCGCTACTGGATTGATTTACTCAGTGGCTCAGACTCCCTGCGCAAAGGAATTGAAGCCGGTGCATCGGTCGAGGAAATCAAGCAAAACTGGCAGGATGACCTCAATGCATTCAAAAAGCAGCGGAAGCCATATCTTCTGTATGCGGATACATGATGCTTCCAAAAAACATCAAGTTTTAACAAACCCATGCCAATTCCCATACATTTTCCCCGTATATTACTCTTCCCATAATGTGTGTTCTGTCTACCACTATATATGATATTTACAGAACCTGGTATTACTTCTGCGGAAAACTACCCTTTCTTCCTGTTAAAATTCGGAAATTCCAGTCATCAAAGAACTCACGGAAAGGCGTTATCGGCTAACTTCCCTATTCCAGTTTTTCCAGCTGCTCACGGATAAATTCACTCTTTTCTTTCAGACCGATTTTTCCCGTTGAAAGCATAAGCATATTGGCCTTTGTGGGATCCAGACGGACACGGCCATTGCTTTCCTTTATCAGACGCAGCACTTTATCCACAGAAATGTCGCTCACCTTGCTGAACTCAATCTGAATGACACCCTGACGCTCCTTCAGCGTACTGATATAGAGCTTCTTTGCAATCACGCGCACTTCGGCAAGGCTCAAAAGACTGTAGACTTCATCCGGAATCGGACCAAAACGATCCTCCAGCTCAAGGAACATATTCTCCAGTTCGTCTTTTGTCTGAACGGAAGCAACTTTCTTGTAGATTTCCATTTTTGTCTGGGGATTCTGCACATAAGTGTCCGGGATAAAGCCTGTGTATTCCAGTTCCATAAGAACTTCGCTCTGTTCCTTGTAGTTTTCAGCCTGGGTAAGGCGCTCCACAGCTTCATTGAGCAGACGCAGATACAGGTCAAAACCGACGGAATAAACATCGCCGCTCTGGTCACGACCCAAAAGATTTCCTGCACCGCGGATTTCCATATCCTTCATGGCGATTTTAAAGCCGCTTCCCAGTTCCGTAAAATCAGAAATTACCTGAAGTCTCTTCATCGCAACTTCAGAAAGCACTTTGTTTTCAGGATAAAGAAGATAAGCATAGGCCTTGCGGTCACTCCGTCCAACCCGCCCCCTGAGCTGATAGAGCTGACTTACGCCATACATATCAGCGCGGTCAATGATAATTGTATTTACATTGGGAATATCTATGCCGTTTTCGATAATTGTCGTCGCAACAAGCACATGAAAGCCACCCATCTTAAAACGGCGGAAAATATCATCCAGTTCGTCACTGGTCATCTGGCCGTGGGCAACATCTATGAGCATTTCCGGCAGCAGGCGTTCCAGTTTCCGCCTTACTTCATCAAGACTTTCCACACGATTATGAAGATAGAATACCTGACCGCCCCGCTCTACTTCACGGCGGATTGCCTCAGCCACACGCTCTTCCTTGTATTCATCAATTACCGTTTCAATTGGCTGACGATTCTGAGGCGGCGTCGTAAGGAGAGACATGTCACGGATTTTCAGCAGGCTCATGTGCAGGGTTCGGGGAATTGGCGTTGCACTCATGGCAAGGCTGTCGATATTTGTTTTTAAGGTTTTGAGTTTTTCCTTGTCCTTGACGCCAAAACGCTGTTCCTCATCAATTATCATCAGGCCCAGGTCCCGGAAGACAACATCCTTCTGGATAATGCGGTGAGTTCCCACAAGAATATCCACATCTCCCTGTGCAAGGCGGGCTATGATTTTTTTCTGCTCAGCGGCAGACACAAAACGGCTCATCTGGGCAATTTTTACCGGAAAGTTTGCAAAACGTTCTACACAATTTTCGTAATGCTGTTCCGCAAGAATTGTCGTCGGTGCCAGAAAGGCTACCTGCTTTCCTCCCATAACTGCCTTAAAGGCCGCGCGCATAGCAATCTCTGTTTTTCCATAGCCGACATCACCGCACACAAGCCTGTCCATGGGAACGGGCTTTTCCATGTCAGACTTTACTTCCTGAGTAACATTGTACTGATCCGGTGTATCTTCATAGGGAAAAGCTGCCTCAAAAGCCGTCTGCCATTCCGTATCCTTAGGAAAGGGAAAGCCCCTGCTCGCCTTTCTGCGGCTGTACAAATCAATCAGTTTCTGGGCCAGATCTTCTACAGCCTTTTTAACACGGTTCTTGCGGTTTTCCCATGCCTTTGAACCAATGCGGTCTATATGGGGCGCTTCTCCTTCATTACCGATGTAACGCTGAACAAGATTAACCTGTTCGATAGGCACAAAGGCAAATTCTTCGTCAGCATATTCAAGCTTGATGTAGTCACGCTCATTTCCGCCTGCCTTTACACGCTGAATACCCTTAAAAATACCGATACCGTAATTTACATGAACGACATAATCACCGGGAGCCAGATCCACAAAAGTGTCTATGACGGCGGATTTTACGCCCTTCTGCAGGCTCTTTGGCACATGCTTTCTACGCCCGAAAATTTCATTTTCCTGAATAAAAAGGGTTTTACTCTGAGGAATGCCAAAACCTGCGGAAATAGCCTGAGGAATGACCGTAAGAGGATAAAAGACTTTTCCTTTTGCGGCGACATTCTTAGCCCCCTCCACATCATCTTCAATAAAGTCCCTGAGGATTTCCTTTATTCTGAGGCTCTGATTTTCATTATCTGCATAGATGATGATTTTCCATTCGTCTGCCTGCAGGGCTGAAATCTGTTCCTTAAGGTAATTGATGTTTCCAAAGAAACTCCGGGGCGCATCACAGGTAATTTCATAATGTTTTCCCTCTGCCGCAGCCTGTTTTTCTGTTGTTTCTGTATGAAGTGTACGAAAAAGTATACATCTTGAGTGTATTTCTGAAATATCAGTAAAAGGAATGTGCATGTCAGCCGGCGGAAGCACAGGACTTTCCTGACGCGCCTTTCTGAACATACCTGTGTACTCGCGGTCAAAACTTTCCTGGGCATTGGAAAGGCGGTCATAATCACAAAAGAACACATTTGTCTCATCAGAGATATAATCCAGAACCGAATACCGTTTTTCCCAGAGGGCAGGATAATAAAGTTCCTCTCCCTCACTTTCATGATTCAGACGCAGTTCTTCAAGAAGCTTTTCCTTGTTTTTTGCCGCAGCATCAGTCAGAACCAGGGGCGGAGTATCATCATCCCCCTTCTCCAGTTTTGCAAGATAGGATTTCAGTCTTTCTACAAGTTCATCAGTCCAAATCACTTCCTTCATGGGATAAATCAAAAGATTATCCAGAGGGGCTACCGTAGACTGACTTTCCGGGTCAAAAGATTTAATCTGCTCGATTGCATCAAAATCAAAAACAATACGGGTAGCAAGACTTTCTCCGGGAGTAAAAATATCAAGCACTTCTCCACGCAGGGTAAATTCACCATGCACTGTCGTTTTTGGAACCCGGATATAGCCTAAAGATGTCAGTTTTTCGGCAAGTTCAGCAGGGTCAATCTCCTCCCCCTTGTAGACGCTGAAAACAAGGGAGCGGATATATTCAGGAGCAGGAAGCGGAGACTGAAGGCTTCTCTGAGTAACAACGAAAATTCTGGGTTTCGTCTGACGGGAAAGGCTCTGCCGTCTGAGGGCAAGTTTTGCAAGCACGCCGCTTCTGTTTCCAAAAACTGCAGACCCCATGGCCGCACTCCGGTAAGGAACAAGACCCCACCAGGGCAAAAGGCAGGTTTCAACACGGTCTGCAAAAACCGTATGCAGGTCAGTAAGCAGTTCTGCGGCATCTTTTTCATTGGGAACGACAATAAGACTGTCCAGGGCACTTGCCGAACATTTTCCTGCATTCTGTCCTTGCGAGTATCTGCCAGTTGTGGTATACTGTAAGGAAGAAATACACGCATCTCTGCCTGCCTCTATGCATGCCGAGATAAAGAAACTTGTTGCGGCACCCTGCAGCCCCTCTATTTCCGCACGGAGCGGACCGGAAGCAGTGGCAATTGATTTTGCACTCGTCTGAAAGGTCGTCCATCGGGAAAGTGATTTTTGCAAGGTTTCTGATATCAATGAGTTCATGTACTTCTTCTAACCGAAAATATAAAAAATATAGCGGTTCCTCATACAAGGGTTCCGCCCTGGAGAAATAGTTTTGAAACGTATTTACTATGCCATTATAGCGATTTTCGCACTTTTTGCACATACTGCAGCGGCACAAACTGCATCGTCTTCACAGGATTTTTCACAGGCAGCAGTCGTAATTAAATTTTACGACCGCACTATGTATTATCCCGGCAGCGCAGACGACAATCCCATCTTCGTTCACATTTCCGTGGTAAACCGGGGAACAGAAACACTGCGCTTTAAGTTGGCAGACGACCGCATGTTCAGTCTGGACTTTACTGCATACACCATCAAAAACAGCATGTTGCCAAAAACAGAAAAACTGGTGGTCAAACGCTCCACAAATCAGACCGTATATTTCAGGGAAATCGCACTGGAAGCCGGTGAAGAATACTCATTCATTGAAAATGCAAAGAATTACATCAATTTTGATGAACCTTCGATGTATTATCTTGAACTTAATTTCTACCCGGAACTTTACAAATCCCGCCAGACCTCCATTACATCAAACCGTCTGAGCCTTGACATCCGTCCGGCTCCCCTTGCCGCTTCCTCTACAGTTCTGCCCGTAGAAAGCAAAAGCGCATCCCTGCTGAAACCGGAAGAAAAATCTCCTGACAAAGTGGTGGAAGAAACCATTATCGCCCGCCAGAAATCTTTGTGGGATCAGTACTTCCTTTACATGGACCTTGAGCAGATGATGCTCCGCAATGCAGACACAGAACGCCGCTACCGGGCAGCCAGTGCTGATGAACGCGCACGTCTTCTGGAAAGCTACAAGTCAGACCTGATGCAGAATAGAATTGACCATGATGTTGTTGCCGTGCCGGAACGTTTCTACATCGAAAATACATCGTATTCACAGATAGACGGAACGGTTACCGTTCTGGAGTGGTTCAAATATCCCACCTACCGTGAAAGAAAACGCTATGTCTACAAAGTAAGGCAGCGTGACGGTATCTGGCAGATTTACGATTACAATGTCACAAATCTGGGAACTGAATAGGTTACGGATTTATACTATCGGAATTGGGTAAGTAGGAAAAAAATTATGAAAGCATTACTGGTAGCAGACAACGGTCTTGTCATCGACAATGTGAGTACAGTCCTCAAAACTGCAGGATATGACATTATCACATATCATGCTCTTTTAAAGGCATTGGACAATATCGAAGAAATTTCTCCTCACCTGATTGTCATAAGCACAAAAGAATATCCCCGCCACTGGAAAACACTTGCCCAGTATGCTACCGTGCCCATGGGTACCTACACCCCCCAGGTCATTCTCTACACAGGCGGAGAATTCAGCAAGGAAGATCAGGATAAAGCCCAGGCCCTGCATGTAAGGGGCTACTTTAAGTCAGTTGATGTAGATGGACTTGATGAACTGCGTACCATTCTTTCACAAAAAAATGATATTTTCTCAGGCGACCTCACCGATGCCCCTGCTGAACTGAAGCCCATTGAAATTCCCGATGATTTTGCAGAAGCACATGCCCATGATGAAAAGATGCTGAAAGAATTCGTAACGGAAGAAGTATCTCATCCCGGTGTAAGCCTTGAAAAAATCGGTCTGCAGATTGAAAACGAAGTCGTCCGTGCTTCCTCACCTATTGAAGCCGCTTCCGTAACAGATGAAGAACTGGAAGAATCAGACGACCGGCTTGAAGAAGAACCCGAGATTACACCATTGAACGAAGATTCAATTTCAGAAGCATTTTCCGAACAGAAAGAAGAAACTTCAGTCATTTCAGTAGACGATATCCTTAAGCAGAATCAGTCTTTTAACCGCTTTGCAGAAATTCCGGACATCAAAACAGAGGAAGAAGCAAAATCCGGTGAAGAGAAAACCTATGATTTTGGTGACATCAAGGGAAGACGTGAAGATGCCGGCGATTCAGAAAAATCTCCCATGGATTTGTGGGATGACCTTGAATCAGAAGATGTTACGGTTGCAGATGAAGAGCCGGCAGGAGAAGCAAATTACAATCCCGTTGCCATTTCTCTTGATGAACTCAAGGCTCTGGAACACGCAAAGCCCCTTGAGTCTGAAAACGAAGAAAGTCTTGCCGATTCCGTGGCATTTATGGACGAAGAGCCTGGAGCAAATTTCATTCCCCTTTCAGAATCACTGGCAATGCTGGGCGGAGAAAATGCTGAAGGCGAAACTGACACAGGAGCCTCCGCAAAATCCGAAGAAAGTGTCGCTTCAGAAGAAAGTGAAGAATCTCTGGCCGACTCCGTTGCCTTTATGGACGAAGAACCCGGAGCAAACTTCATTCCCCTTTCAGAATCACTGGCAATGCTGAGCGGAGAAAATGCCGCTGAAGAAGATAAGGGCGAAAGTTCAATTCAGGAAGCGCAGATTCCAGAGCCAGAGCCTGTTACCGAAAAACCCATGCAGATTTCCCTTGAAGAACTGCTGAATGCACAAAAAGCAATTGAAGGCGAAAGGGAAAAACAAAAAGAAATGCATAACTCCGTCAAGCAGAAAGTTCAGCGCGTGGCGGAAAGTGCCCAGTATGTTGAGCAGGATCCCGACCATCCCGTTACGGTAACCCAGAGCGAAGTAGACGAAGTTCAGAGACGCAATCAGGTTCTTACTCAAAACGGCGTAGTTGACGGTGAAACACTGGAACATGATGCAGACACTCTTACTGAAGACAGCGATACAGAAAAGACATCGGTAGAGGCTTCCATGGATGATATCCTGCAGCAGAACCAGCACATGGACACAAAACTTGACTGGCTGGCAGAAGAAAATGCAGATGAGCCGGAAGAACATCCTGATACCGATGAGCTTGACATCATCACAGATCCAACCGGACAGGAAGCAAATGAAATTGCAAGTTCAATGCAGGATATTTTGAGTCAGAATCAGCTTATGGACAAGCAGCTGGCCTGGCTGGCAGAAGAAAATGCAGATGAACCGGAAGCTCCTGAGGGTGCATTCGATGAAGATTACGCAGAACCGGAAGGTATGTCTGCATCTGAACGCGATGCTAATGTACAGGACATTCTGACACAGAACACAGTCCATCCGGATGAGCCTGCTCCAGACTTCTCTGCTGACATGGGAAAACTCCAGGCAATGGTAGAAAAACTGAATGTTCAGCGTTCCGTAGTCTGTACCGTTGTAATGACCAATCCTCTGTCAGGGGCTCTGATTTCCGGCGATGCAAGAAACTACAACAAGCGCACAATGGAGTTCACCCCGGACATCCCTGAATTCACAAAGAATTTTACTGAGGGCACACATATACCCCTTGTAAGCATAAAAACGGAAGACGGAATTGAGGCAGCAAGCGCAACTGTCATCTCGGCAGGCGACCACTACCTCATCTCCATAAATAAAGAATGAGTACGCAAAACGCTAAATTCTTCTGCGAAAGCTGCGGGGCCGAAGTTCCCCGTAATGCCCGCTTCTGTAAGAAATGCGGTCGCTTTTTTTCCTCTGTGCGCTGTCCAAATTGCGGTGCAACAGGAAGTCCAGACAAATTTGCCAATGGCTGTCCTAAGTGCGGCTACACGGTAGACGGAGATGCATTCCAAGGCTCTGGTCATTCAAGCCGGTCATACCAGAAAGAAGGAAAAATTTCCAGAAAAACAAAAAAAAATTTCAGAACTGCCATACTCGCAAAAGCCGCAGTCTTTAACTCAGACAGGCGCACAGATGAATCACTTCCCTTCTGGATGTACATTTTAACCGGTCTGGTGCTTATCGGACTTTTATTCTTCATTATGCATTATTTTGGTCGTTGAGCACTTGACATAATTTTTATTATTTGATAATATGTCTTCACTTGCCCGGATGGTGGAATTGGTAGACACGCTAGTTTCAGGTACTAGAGCCTTCACGGGTGTGCAAGTTCAAGTCTTGTTCCGGGCAATAAAAACCGACCTTTTACAGGCCGGTTTTTTTTATGTTCAGATGATTTTCATTCTGTTTTAGAAATTATCCAGACCGATATGCATTATCTTTCCGTCTGCCGGATTAGGAAATTCAAGTCCACAGGCAGTAAAGGAAAGCACCCCCTGAGAACTGTCTTTACAATGGGGATTGTAAAGTATGTCATTCTGCACGGGGAGCCCCAGCCAGGCCAGATGACAGCGCACCTGATGACGGTAGCCTGCCCTGATGCGGCAGAGGGCGGTATATGAGTCCATTAGCCTGATTTCCGTGCGGTAGAGGGTCTCGTCGCTTTTCTTAAGGGCCGCTTTTCCGGCATTTTCTGTTACAGGACGCACGGCAGCATGCTTTACACCATACCCTCTGAAACGGCTTTCAAGAAAAAAATCCTGTCCAAAAGCCATAGCATGATAATCCAGAGGGGGTGGCGGAAAGCCATCTGTGCGCATTTCTGCAATTTCTTCTGCTTTCAGAGGGGTGACAGATGCCTTATAATACTTAAGGAAGACCCCCTCTGCCTGCTTTTTCATAAAAAAATCATAGGAAGTCTGGCTTGCGGCAATCAGAACACACCCTCTGGTGGCCGTATCAATGCGATGTACCAGCCCCTTTTCAAGGCTTTTCCTGCCCTCTACTCCTGCAATGTATGGATACAGGGCTAAAGCCTGTGTCAGGGCAGAATCATCTCCTGTTTTCAGAGGGGCTGAGGGTAATCCAGAGGGTTTGTCCAGGACGATAAAGGGTTCATTTTCTGTGGCTTCATGCAAAATTGAAACAGAAAGACCTTTCATAGACCACCCTCTGGCTTTATTTTGGGATAATTTTTGTGCAGAGTACGGAGAACTTTCTTAAATCTGAGGGGGGTGGCAGCCTTAAAAGTGGTGTATTTTTTTTCTCCTGGAAGCCTTATTTTGAGCATAAAAGCATGTAACATGAGACTAGCCCCCTCAAAAAGCGTTCCCGTTGTACGCCTGCCGTAGAGAGGGTCCCCCAGAATAGGACAGCCAAGGTATTTTAAGTGTACGCGAATCTGATGGGTACGACCTGTCTTGAGCCTGAGGGCCATCAGAGAGTATGGTCCATAGCTTGCAATCAGTTTGTAGAGGGTGCAGGCAAACTTTCCGCTTTCTGTTCCTGTAACAGCCTTAAAACGCTTTCTGTCCTTTGGGTCGCGGATAATCTGTGTTTTGATTTCACCCTTTGCATGAGGAGGCCGGCCGGTGACAATGGCGATATAGATTTTGCCCAGGCGTCTGTCCTTGAACTGTGTCTGCAGCCACTCCTCTGCCTCGCGATTCTTGGCGGTAATAATTACGCCGGAAGTATCTTTATCAAGCCGGTGAACAATACCGGGTCTTCTCTGCTCCAGAAGCTGGGCAGGACTCAGATCCGTCTGCTGGGGAAGCGCAGACCGCCCCCAATGATACAGCAGGGCATTGACCAGAGTTCCGCTCCAGTTTCCTGCAGCAGGATGGGTCACCATGCCCTGTTTTTTATTGACAACCGTTACATTGTCATCTTCATAAATGATTTCCAGAGGGATATCCTCAGGGATAATGTCTGTCGGAATATTGTCTTCCCATTCAATGTCAATCTGGTCACCTGCCCCGACTTTTGCAGAAAGTTTTGTCCGTAGTCCGTTCAGCATGATTTCTGTCACACCGCTTTTAAGTTTTGACCGGTTCATTCCGCCGGGAATTGAGGCAATATATTTGTCCAGACGGACTTTTCCTGAAAAATCTGAGGGAATTTTTGCGCTAAAAAACGGCACTTTCAAGTCCACCTTGAAGATATTCTTGAGGAAGCGGCATTTCTGCAGGAGGGTTCATACCGTTTTTCCGGTTCTGCTCCTGCCTTTCGCGCATCTGCTGGCTGAATGGAATAACCTGCACTTCATCAGGACGCTGCCTGCGGTTTTTCTTTTCTTTTGCATGCCGGCGGATAAGGGTAATGCCCAGATCAAGCAGCCCCAGTCCAAGACTTGTTGCCGCCGCAATGCCGATGATGGCAGCCTGGTCACCGGAAGAAAAGCCTGAGGAACTTTTATCCAGAGGACTATGGAATTCACCCTTAGTAATCAGGGAATAGCCTACCGTCGTCCACAAGGTCACAAAAGGCAGGGAACCAAAGGTTATGATTTCAGTGCGGCGCAAATCTTTTGTCCACTGAGGAAAATTTACATCCTTGTAAGTAGTGTCTTCCGCAATAAGTGGAGAAAGAAGAAATGAAAGCATAAGGAGCAGAGAAATCAATTTTTTCATTGGCGTGCTCCAAAAATTGCCGTACCAATGCGAACGATTGTAGCCCCCTCTGCAATGGCAAGAGGATAATCACCGCTCATGCCCATTGAAAGGACTGGAAGTGAAAGACTGTATTTTTCAGCAAAAGATTCTCTTAAGTTTCTGACTGTACGGAATGAAGTACGGATTTTTTCTTCATCATCCGTATTTGGAGCCATGGTCATAAAGCCCCTGAGGGTGATGTGAGGATAATGCTTTCCGGCACAGAGGGCTACCGCCTGCTCTAATTCTGCTTTATCTGTAAAGCCCGCTTTGGATTCTTCGCCCGTATGAACTTCCAGAAGCACATCAATGCTTTTGTCGATTTTAGAACACTGTTTTTCAATTTCATCCAGCAGGACAATTCTGTCCACGGATTCTATGCATGAGGCAATTTTTACGGCATCACGGACTTTATTCCGCTGCAGGGTGCCGATGATATGCAGATTGTATTCATAACCGCGGGAAGTCAATTCTGAAAACTTTGCAAACGCTTCCTGAACACGATTTTCACCAAAAAGCGTCTGCCCTGCATCAAGCGCTTCGATTACCGCTTCAACAGGGTGAAATTTGCTCACAGCAACAAGAGAGACGCTTTCCGGCTGGCGGCCAGAGGCAGACTCCGCATCCCTGATAGAGGCATTGACCTGTGCAAGATTTTCAGCAACCGACATTTTTTACCTGCTATTTCTTTCCTGACAGTATAACAGATTCCACCGCATCACTCAATGCAAGAAGCCTTTCCACTGAAAGATTTTCTGCCCGCTCAGTGGCCGCAATTCCTGCCATTTCCAGTGCAGCATCCGCCTGTTCGCCAGACTGAACAAAAGGAAGCAGATTGTTGCGCACGGTTTTTCTGCGGGAAGCAAAAAGAGCGCGGATAAGTTTCATAAAAGCCTGGGGATTTTTACAGCGGGGAAAGTCAGTTTTCTTTGTCATCAGGACTGCCCGGCTCACAACATTTGGTTTGGGCCAGAAATTGCCGCCGGCCAGATCCAGTACTGTCTTTACATCGTAAGCCCACTGGCAGAGCACGGAAAAGGATGAATAGTCATCTGTCCCCGCTTTTGCAACCATCCGCTGGCCGACTTCTTTCTGAATAGTAAATACGCATTTTTCAAAGCGGATGCCCGCATTGATGGTGTCTCCGATAATTGTAGCGGCAATATTATAGGGCAGATTTCCAAAGAAACGGTCAGGAACATTTTCTTCCGCCACCTTCTGCCAGTTTTTGAGAACATCGCCTTCTACAAGCCTGAAGTTACCCTTTTCAGTATAGTCTTCAAAGAATTGTGAAATCAGGCGGGCAAAACCGTGATCAATCTCAAAGGCGGTAAGATTTACACCGCGGCGCAAAAGTTCGTCCGTCATTGCCCCCAGTCCCGGCCCTACTTCCCAGACAGTCGTACCTTCATGCACATCCAGGCCGTCCACAATTGCCCTGCGGGCCTGCTCGTTCACCAGAAAATTCTGGCCGAATTTCTTTTGCATGGCAAGTCCGTTCTGGTCTAAAAATTCTTTTAATGCTGACGGCGAATTGTAGTCAGGATGGGTCAATCGTCACTCCTTTTGCATGTGCGAAAAAAACAGCAAGTGTTTTTATCAGCTCATAGAATGCATTCAGTATAGCACCAATTGCAGGTGAAAGGAAAGGGAGTGCAAGACACAAAAGTATTCCGATAAGCCCGGCATAAAGAAAATATACTACAAGCGGAGAAACAATTACCGAGGCTACAATTCCTACAGGCATGAGTTTTCCAAAGAGACGGATTGTTACCGGTGCGGTAAAGGCTTGTGCCGAGGCCGAATCTGAGAGAGCGGATGTAAGGCGGGGCAGAAAACGACGGGAAATCAACCTCTTCACTCTTGAACTCACCAGCAAAATGCCCGCCAGAGCCCCATAGGAGAGCATAAAGGCCGCCGTCTGCACATGGTCGGGAAAAATCACCAGATGAAGAAGAAAACTCACAGAGAGCACCGTTACGCCCGCCGGACGGTTCATGCGCAGAATGGAACTTGCAAAGAGGATGAGGGCACAGAGCATTGCCCGGAAAAGAGAGGGAGAAAGCCCTGCAAACCAGACAAAAAACAAAATGGCAGCCAGCTGAAGTCCGTCAGCAATCGTGCGGGTGGCAGCCTTTTTTCCCAAAAAGAGAGCAAGACCGGAAAAGAGCGACAAATGCATTCCCGAAAGGGCAAGAATATGAGACAGTCCTGCATTCTTAAATGACTCAGAAACCAGAGTCTCCGTATACTCTCTTGACCCGCTCAGGAGGGCAAGAAGAAAACCGCCTGCCCTTCCCCAGGCAAAAAGCAGTCTCTTGAACTGCAGCCTGCAGAGGGCCCTGAAATGACTGAATCTTGAAAAAAAATCATTTCTCCAGCCCAAATCCTTTACGCTGTCTGCCATAAATTCCCGTGGCCTGAATCCGGGTCTCACTGAAAGAGAAAGACGGCTTCCTGCATCAATCAAAATACCACCCTGACTGCGGGAAGATGTGTAGAGTTTTCCGGGATAGAGAGATTCAACGATAGCAGCGGGAATGCAGACTGACACCAGTCCTGAGGCAGAAGCACGGGAATCATTTTTCGTTGCAAGACTTTCTACACGAAAATCCATGCGGTAGGAAGACTTGTCAGCATTTGTCCTGCAGGGATTTGACACAACAGTGCCAGTAAGCAGGCGTATATCTTTTTCAGGAAAAAGACTCTGGAAAGGCCTGCGGTTCTGCACACTGACCTTCCCGGAATAAACTGCAAGACCGCAAATAAGAGCGGCTGCAACAAAAGGATTTAGATGAAAGCGGATTCTTTTTAGCCACGCAGGCACCTTTACCATTTCAATTTAGCAAGGGCTTCCCTCGCTGCCGCAATGACATCCTGAGGATAAGTCAGATAGGTTACATACAGTAAATTGTCAAAAGCAGCTTTATCGCCCAGCACTCCCAGACCTTTGATTACGGCAAGCACAACCGGCTTGGCAGGATACATGCTCTGTTCAGCATTCCTGTTAAGATCTGCCAGATAATTTGAAAGAGTCTGAGCCGTTCCTGTAGATGTAAGCTGGGCCATGCTCTGGATAACAGACACAAACTTATCCTGGGCAAGCACATTCGCCTCATACTCCTGACGGGCAAGAGCAAAATAGCGGATGACCAGAGGAGAAGCCCGAACCCAATGGTTATCGGAAATCACCTTCATTGCATCAATCTGCAGGCTGACAGTCTCTTCCATGTGACCTGAAAGATCCTCCGTATTATATATAGCCTTTGAAAGTGCATTTTCGGCTATTTCTGCCTTAAAATTCTGAGAATTTTTTTCAGTTTTTGTCAAAAGTGTAAAAAAAGCGTAGGTTTCTGACAGACTGGCCATGGAAATAGCCTTGACGGAATCTGCCAGCGATGCAGAAGAAAGGGCGATAAGTGCGTTTTCTGTTTCAGTCTTAAAAGAAGGCCAGCGTTTGTTTTTCCAGGCTTCATACACAATTTCAAAGGTCTTGCTGTCACCGATTTTACCTGCGGCATTAATTGCTGCCTTTGTTGTATCATTTTCTTCCCGTGTGGTAAAAAGATAGCCATTTACCAGTTCTACAGCCTTTGGGGAGATATATTTTGCCGCCACCAGTCTGTCCAGGACAGCAATCTTTACAGTTTCATCTTCAAACTGATTAAATGCCTTGACCAGTTTTTCCGACAGGGCATCAGAAGCCTTCTGAGAACTTTCATTTGGAGGAAGGGAAAGGATTGAAGCAACGGCAAGGGCAGACAAATCACGGTCAGCACCTAAAAACTGTCTGTTTGAAATTGCAAAATCAAGTCCTGCCTGAGCCAGGGCTTCCTCTCCGCTTGACTCACGAATTGCGGCCGTCTTATCAGCAATATTCCCCTTGATGAATTTCCGCTGAGCCTCGGTCACCACCTGTGCAAAAAGAGATGTCATCATCACTCCGATACAGCACCTTGTTACAAATTTTTTCATATCGCTTCTCCATCAAGTTCAGGTTCTTCTACAACTTCCAGCTCTGCAAGGCTGTCTATATCTACATTTTTATCCAGTTTAGGCATGGCAACCGTTATCTGGGGGGCCGTAGGATTTTTGTCCGCATCAGCAAGGGTAATTTTTTCTTCCTGAGGAGCAGTTTCGTCCTGGGCGGCATCCTCTTCTGTTTCTGCAAGAGCGACCAGCACTTCTTTTTCTTTCTGAGGCAGAATGTCGTAGACAAAGGTCAGCACTGCATTGCGCATGTCATCAGTGATGTTTACGCACTCAAAATGCAGGCGGGACTGATTATGGGTCCTGTTGTACTCTACCGCACGGACAATTCCATACATGATGATGACTTTTTCCTGCAGATAAAACTGAATCTTAATTTTGACGTTGTTTCTGCCCAGACCGCCTACGCGAATCAGAGCACCGTCCTCGGATATATCTTCCAGCAGGCACTTATAACCGGGCTGAGATTCAGCGACAAAGTCCATAACATCATCGGTCATAAAATACAACTGGGCTTCCATGCTGCAGGGAGCCCGGACTGAACGCCTTTTTTGTGTGCGCAGGAGATTGTTTGTGTGGTTCAGGTAGATGGCAGAAGTTCCAAGATGAATTCCTGTTTCCGCTACCAGCGTGTCAAAAACATAGCCGGCATCGCCCTTGCGCCAGAGATAAACGCTGATTTTTTTGTGCAGCCACTGGTCTGACTTCAAATTAATGAGTTTTTTCTGACTTGGAAGCCGGCAGACGATATAGCGTCCGTTATCCAGAATCTCGGAAGAAAAAACGCCATGACCAGGCAGGATGATTCTCAGTTTCTGCCCCTTGTAGAGGTAGCGGGTAGAATCCAGCCCCTTTTTGTTTTCATGGTCAATGCTGATTTTCGTACGGTATTTATAGAGTTTGCTTAAAAATTCCTGTACGTCCGGGGCATATTCCCTGCCAGAAGCCTTTGCCTCAGTGATAAACTGAGAAATTGCCTTGTTGAGCGCGGGAAATGAAACATAGAGATCCAGAGGTTCTTCTACATTTGCTTTTTTTGCAAGCTTCCAGAACATGGAAATTTCAGAAAAGGTAAATCCCGCATCTGCACCAGTGGAAAAAAAGCGGATTTTATCGGCAAAAACAAACAGCAGCCGTACAGTGACAAGAAGAACCAGAGCTGTTATAACTAAAACCAGAACCATTTTTTTATCTCTCTGCGAATCCTGTGCCTGTGGAAAAAAAGACACATAAACACTATTATATTCTATATGCAAAAACGATTTTATTCCACTGAATTTTTAATTATTCTGCTATTTTTTGCACTGCCCCCAATCGTCTTTCCGCCAGCCCTTTCTGAGAGCAGATTTCTGCATTTTTCATGGATTACCTTTGCGCTGGCACTTGCCGCAGGCGGTCTTTTCTGGCAGATGAAGACCTTGTCAGCTTCCGATGAAGAGAAAAAAAACAAAGATGAAGAACCTGAAGGAGAAAATATAAACACCCGGCGCCTGAGATTTTTTCTGCAGCAGGGAGAAAGCCTGATTACTTTTGGCGGTCTGCTTGTATGCTCAGGCCTCTGTGAAGTTATTGCCCGTTTTTTGCTGCATGAAGAAAAAAGCCTGAGCACAATTTCCCCGGAAAGCGTCTGGGGCTGGATAAATGCTCTGGCAGGAATAATCTGCGCCGCTTTTTACGAAGAAGTGCTATACCGAATGTATCTGCCTGATATGGCAAAAAAATTACTGACAAAGAAGCATGATACAGAAAAGCTGGAAGGCGGACGGCGAAAAAAAATTGCATGGGTCTGCGAAATTTCTGCCGTCATACTCTTTGCACTCGCCCATCGCTATGCAGGCTGGCTTTCCGTAGTGAATGCAGCGGCAGGAGGAATTCTTCTCAGACGCTGTTACATAAAAACCACTTCACTATGGACAAACCTTACAGCTCATGTACTCTACAACGGGCTAATGACTGCTATCAGCCTTTTGTAAAAATCTCTTTAAGGCGGTCAAAAGTCCATCCGCTGATTTCAAAGGCAAAATGAAGAGAATCCGCAAAAACCTTTTCCGTCCCTCCTGTCGCAGAGGAAGCATTGAAATTCCAGCGATATTGACAGCGGAAAGAGCCGCCCCCTGCAGGAATAAATGAAATAAACTCTGAATTTCCTTCCGGATCAGAAAGCGTTAAAGAGGCAAATTTCTCAGGAAGAGACTGGTCAGGCTCTGCCGGCAGAATGGCACCATGACGCAAAAGTAAGAGATCGTGTACTTTTTTTGAAAAATCGTTCGAATTCTCGTTAAATCTGCATATTTTCTCTCCCTTTTCCTGCCAGACAAGGGAAAAAGGTGAAGAAATCAGCTGAACAAGAGAAGGATTA
>ODAI010829262.1_pt1 | contig 29245 bp, 29 predicted proteins | sample 1539321 | NCBI WGS metagenome assembly ODAI01 (sample SAMN02144231, study PRJEB22623) | gut metagenome | biome: sheep rumen | host: Ovis aries | place: New Zealand
GCTGCCGCCGCCGCAGGCGCTCAGACCGAGCACCAGAAGCACGGCCAGGACAAGCGCTGCCAGTTTGGTGAACTTTTTCATTGTATATCCTCCTTTTTTTCGCAGGGGAACACTTCCCCTTGTTATTTCCTTTATAATATCTTTTCTTCCCGGCTTCAACCGCCGCCGCATAAGCTCGCTTTTTCACCGCATAACCTTCGCTGTCCGCTCAGGCCGGAATTGACTTTTCCGATCTGAGTTGCTATATTTACTATAGAAAGCGAGGTGAGGGAATTGTGACGAAGATCGCCATCATCGAAGACGACCAGGCGCAGGCCGACCAGCTCCAGGCCTGTATCGAGCGCTATTGCGCGGAGCACGCCCTGCCGGTCCGGGTCACCCAGCACCTGAACGTCATCAATTTCCTCGAAAAATACAGCGGCGACTGCGACATCGTCTATATGGACATCATGATGCCGATGATGAACGGCATGTCCGCCGCCCGCCTGCTGCGTGAAAAGGACGAAAAGGTCACGCTCATTTTTGTGACGAGCATGCGCCAGTATGCGATCCGCGGCTATGAGGTGGCCGCCTCGGACTTCATCGTAAAGCCGCTGAAATACGAGGAATTCGCCATCAAGTTCGCCCGGACGCTGGACCGCCTGCGCCCGCGCGGCGGCGATATCCTGCTCAAGTCCGACCTGGGCTTCGTCCGTCTCGACCCGGCGCGCATCGCCTACGTCGAGGTCAGCTCGCACCACTGCCTCTACCACACGGACAGCGGCGATTTCCGCCAGTACCAGACGATGAAGAGCGCCGAGAACGCCCTGACCGGGCACGGCTTCGCGCGCCCCAACAACTTCACCCTGGTGAATCTGGACCGGATCACCCGCATCGACGGGAAAAGCGTCTATCTCGGCGAGCTTGCCTTTGAGATGAGCCACCCGCGCCGCAAGGCCTTTATGGCCGCCTACGCCGATTTTATGGGGGAGGGCCATGCTTGATCTGCTGACGCGGCTGCTCGGCCGCTATACCTTCGAGTCCTTTTCGCTCGTTCTGACCTTTATCGAATCGCAGCTGTGCATCTCCCTGTTTGCCCGGCGCCTGCAGAAGCGCGCCTTTTTCGCGCTGCGCCTGCTGATCGCGGAGCTGGAAGTCGTCGTGCTGTGCTTCCTGCTGGCCATCCTCAACACGGAGATCAACACCCTGTTCGTCCGCGTGCTGTGCTATCTGGCCATCACCTTCTTCAACATCGCCTTTCTGGCCTTCTGCTGGAACGACCGGGCGGAGGCGCTGCTGCTCTGCTTCTGCTCCGGCATGGCAGCCTATCAGCTGACCAACAAGCTCTATCCGCTGGTCCAGAACATGCTGGGCATCAACGACCGGGAGACCATCTCCCTCTTCCACGGCGCAGAAAAGCTGGCGGCGGGCTGGGAATGGGGCCTGTTTTTCGGGCTGCACCTGCTGTGCTTCCTGCTGCTGAGCCGCCTGTTCCGGCCGCGAAGCCGCCTCAGCCGCGACCGGCGCACCTCCCGCAGCGTGGTCGTGCTGTCGATCATCACGGTGGCGACGGTCAACATCCTGATCTGCGTCGGCCGCGCCTTTGAGGCCGAGAGCCTGACGCTCAGCATCGTCATCAAGGCCTTCTGCGTCGTCTTCGGCTTCTTCGTGCTGATCATCTGCGCCGGCATCTTCTCCGCCAACGACAGGGAGCAGCAGATCCACGTCCTCAACCAGCTGATGAAGCAGGAAAAGCTGCAGCTGGAATCCGTCAAGGCCAACATGGACGTCATCAACATGAAGTGCCATGACCTCAAGCACATCATCGGCAGGATCGAGGACAAGCTGACCGCGGAGGAGACCGACTCCCTGCGCGAGGCGATCCAGTTCTACGACGCGAACATCAACACCGGCAACGAAGTGCTGGACGTGGTGCTGTGCGAGAAAGCGATGCTCTGTGAGAAAAACGGCATCCGCTTTTCCTGCATGGCCGACGGCACGGCCTTCTCCTTCCTCCCGGCGGTGCAGCTCTATTCGCTCTTCGGCAACATCATCGACAACGCCGTCGAGGCCGTGGGCAAGCTCGGGGACGAGGAAAAAAAGGTCGTCTCCCTGGTCTGCAGCAGCGACGCCGGCGGCGTGTTCCTGGAAGAGTCCAACTATTTCACGGGCGAGTTCCGCCCGGAGCAGGGTCTGCCCGCCACCAGCAAGGAGGATACTTCCCGCCACGGCTACGGGCTCAAGAGCATCCGCTACATCGCCGAGCGCTATAACGGCAGCATCGAGATCCGCACCGAGGAGCAGATGTTCTTCCTCCGGGTGCGCTTCCCGCGGCAGAGCGCGAAAGCATGAGCCGCAGCAAAGGAAAAATCCCCCGCCTCTTCGGTTTGAAGAGGCGGGGGATTTTTGTGTTTTCTGTTTGCGCCGGTCAGAGGCCGCCCAGCAGCGCCTGCTCGAACTTCGGCAGCCACCACTCCCGGTAACCCGCGCGGGTGGGATGGATCGCATCGGCCATATACAGGGCCCGCTCGCTGTCGCTGATCGCGCCCCAGGCTTCGTCGCCGTAGAGGTCGATCACCGTGACGTCCCACTTTTCCGCCAGCGTATACAGGCCCTCCACCAGCTGCCCGTAGGCCGGCTTGCCCGTGGGCGGGTTGGTGTAGACATACACCGGGCAGTCCCAGGTCTCCTTCGCGCGGGCGACGATGTATTCCAGCGCGCCGAAGGTCGTGCCCGTGTCAAAGAGCGCGGGATCGGTCATGAAGTCCGGGGTCACGCTTCCGTACCGGTCGGTGTACGGAGTGTCGTTGGTGCTGAGCTGGCAGATGAAGGCGTCCACGCGCTGTGCCCGGTCATCCCGGGCCAGATAGGCGTCGAGCCGCTCGACATAGCTGTCGGGCGCATAGGCCGCAAGCGTCGTGCCGGACACCGCCTCCTTGACGGTGGTGACGCCGTATTTTTTGCCGATGAAGTCCGCCATGCTCTCCCCCTCGGACTCCGCGCCCCAGGTGACGGAGGAGCCCAGCCAGAAGAAGGTGAGCCCCGCGGCGGGACTGTCGGCCAGGGCGGGCGTTTCCGCGACGGAGTATTCCGCCTTGTTGCCCTTGACGGTCACGTCCACCGGCAGCGTCAGCAGCTGGCCCATGCACTCGATGCTGATGGCCGCCGTTTTGGTCCCGATGACCTCCGTCTGCGCGGTGAAGGGCAGGTTTTCCGCCACGCCGCCGTCGGAGTAGTGCCCGTCGATGCGCAGACCGCTGAGATCGACGGCGTCTCCGCTTTCATAGCTGGTTTTGGCCGGCGGCGTGACGATTTCCAGCCGCTCGAGTACGGCGCCCTCGCCGGGCGCGGCCGGTCCCGCGTCGGGGACCGGCTCCGGCGTACCGCAGGCGCTCAGCAGCAGGCACAGCGCCAGCGCGAGCGGCAGCACATATCGCTTAGATCTCAAAGCTGTTCTCCCCCTCGTTCAGCGCCACGCGCTCGCCGCCGGGCAGCACCAGCGTGCCGCCGGATACCGCCGTGACGGTCAGCGTGCCGCCGTCCTTGACCACGCGGATCACGCCCTTCGGCGTCCAGACGCTGCAGTCATAGCTCTCCAGCGCCGCGGAGGGGACGATCTCATAGCTTTCAAAGCCCGGCGCCGTGGGCTGCACGCCCGCCACATACTTGGACAGGATGTACAGCGGCGCGGCGGTCCAGCCGTGGTTATAGGTGCCGACGGTGTCGTTGAACTGCTCCCAGAGTGTGTCCCACTCGTCGTGCAGCATCGGGTCGTAGCGGCGGAGCATGCGCTCGACGGCCAGATCCTCGCGGCCCATGACGCACAGCGCCTCCAGCACGTATTTCTCAGTGTAGGGGCTGGCCTCAAAGGTGCTCATGATCACGCCGGTAATCAGCTCGTAGTCCTCCTCGCCCGCCAGACCGGACAGGGCGAGCAGCGCGTTGGCACGCTCGTCGACGTACTTGCTGTCCGCGGACTTGAAGCCCTCGGGGGTGTAGAAATTTTCGCGCCAGTTGGCCCGGATGCTTTCCAGCCGCCCGTTGAGGAAGGCCTCGTCGTCCGTGATGCCCAGGTCGTCGGCCAGCTGCGCCGTCAGGCTGAGGGCGTAGTAATAGAATCCAAGCTGCAGCAGATCGGGGTCGATGCGGTTGCCCCAGTCGTTCCACTGCCAGCTTCCCGCGCGGTAAAGGGGCAGACCGTTGTCGCCCATTTCAAAGAGCTGCAGATAGTTGACAAAGGCGCGGTAATAGGCCGTCATGGTCTCCCGGTCGCCGGAATGGAGCCAGTAGTGATAGGCGCTGGTCATGAAGCTCAGCGACTGGTTGGGAATCTCCTGGGGCTTGACGCTGGGGGCGCGGCTGGGGATGGTCCCGTCGGTCTTCGTCCAGCCGAGGCAGGCCAGGATCGCCTTTTTCGTCATCGCCAGGCCGCCCTCATCATAGCTGTAGAGCGCCGCGTCGATCTGGTTGGAGGCGTCGCCCATGTAGGGGCCGCGCTCGCGCTCCGGGCAGTCCATGTAGGTATCGCGCATGCAGATGGCGATGGTGTTCAGGCTCTCCTGCCAGAGCTGGTCCAGCCGGGGATCGGAGGAGCGGAAGGAGCCCGCCCATTCGCCGTTGAAGCCGCTGGGCCGGTAGCCGAGGTCGAGGATCTCGACGCCCGCCTCCAGCTCGATGATCAGCTTCGAGCCGCTGCGCCAGGGATAGTTTTCATAGCGCTGCTCGCCTTCCCTGGTGATATAGGTGTCCTTGAAGTTGGGCAGCTGGTCGCGGTCGGTATAGGTGTCGGTATAGACGGTCAGCTTCTTGCCGGCCGGCGCCTTCAGCTCCACATACCAGGTGAACTGCATGTTCCCCGGCAGCCTGAGCACCAGCGTGCTGTCCGCGTCAAAGCTGCGCTTCCACTCGCTCTCCTGGTCGGCGAAGGGCTGCACGGCGGAGAATTTCACCGGCCGGATGATCGCGCTGAACAGCCCGCCGAAGGGCAGGTCGCCCGCCTTAGCCACGAGGGTTGCGTTTTCCCAGGCGCTGTCGTCATAGTCCGCCGCGGTAAAATCGCCGATGTCGTCCTCCGCCTTGTACCAGACGTTCCGCTCGGCCAGCATGGAGGACTGCTCGTACTTCACATAGTCCTTGCCGCCGGACACGCGGTTTTTGTAGGCGTCGTGCCGCAGCGCGCGCCAGCTGTTGTCCGACTTGATCAGGGTCTCGCCGGCCTGCATCTCAAACAGCAGGCCCGCCTGGGTGACCTCATCGCCGTCGGCGTCCACGGTCACCGGCACGATCGAGCCGTCGCCGCTGCGGCCGTTGAAGGCCACGAGCAGGGCGATCACGTTCTCGCCCTTGCGGAGGTTCGGTACGGTCACGCTGTCATAGTAGCTGTCGACCGGCGTGGGGCCGCGCTTGAGGCTGCCGTCCAGGACGATCAGCTCGCCGTTCACCCAGAGCACGTACTTGTCAACGGCGGAGATGCAGGCCGTGACCTCGCCGGGCTCCTCCTCCAGCGTAAAGCTCTTGCGGAAGGCGACGTAGCTGTCCTCCGCGCAGGATCTGGTCCAGATCCAGTCCGCAGTCCAGTCGGTTTTCTGATAGGTCTCGATGGCCTCCGTCCAGAGCAGCTCCGAACGATCCGGCGCGCCCCGGTCGGGGACGAAGTCCACGCCAGCCACGGGCTCGGTCTGCGCCGTGGTCTCCGGGACCTCACCGGTCTCCGGCGCGGCGGACGGTTCGCCGCAGGCGGTCAGGCCCGTCAGCGCCGCGAGGGCCAGCGCCAGCGCCAGCAGGCGGGAAAAGAATCTCTTTTTCATCGTGATCCTCCTCGTGTCACATAATTTACTCCATATTGAGTATATGGCCGCGGGGAGGAAAAGGGAAGCCGAACCGCACAAGCTGCGCCTTTCACGGCGTAAGCTGCCGCCCCGCACCGGGCAAAAAGGCGTTGTCTCAAAATAGCTTAAAATGGCTATTGAGAGGCAACGCCTTTTTATGCGATCGGCGCGGGAACAGGAGAACGCGCCGGGATTTGGCAATGGGGCAGCTTCGCCTTATGAGATCCGAAAGGAGACGAAGTCCGCCGCGTCGCCGCCGTGATAGCAGAAGTACAGCGCGTGAGTGCCCGCGGGGATCTGCAGCGCCGCCGTGCCGTTCATCGGAACCGTGGCAACCGGTTCTTCTCCCCGGGGATCGGTGGAAACGTCAAAGACTCCCTCGCCCCGGCCGGTGACGGAGATCTCTCTTTCCGTCCCGTCGAAGGCGAAATACTTGAAGCCTGCGGTTGCGCCGTCGTGCATGTTGGCAATGTACTGGTCGCCGTTATCCTCCCTATCCTTGCCGGTCTGGGTGAAGTACGGATGCAGCGCCAGACGCTTTTTCAGATTCCTGCCGTCCACGCGGCCGGTCTCGTGGTTCTTCGCCCAGAGATTGCAGGCGATGCGAGCTTCATAACAGCCCTTGGCGCGCAGGGGCCCGCCGTTGAGGCCGCAGGAAGTGACTTCCGCCTGCTTGAAGCCGCCGTCCGCCCTGCGCTCCAGCCTTTCCGCGCAGGCCTGCCGGGCGTAGGAGCTCCGGTCGGTCTGGCGGTGATAGAAGATATACCAGTCCTCGCCGATATTCAGAAGCCCGCCGTGGGTGTTGCCGAGATAATTGTCGGCGTGGCTCTCGTCCTCATTCCCGTTCAGATAGAGGTCCCCCAGGTCCACCAGAACGCCACCGTAGCGGAAATCCCGGTCGGGATAGTCCGACATGGCATAGCAGAGGTCGTGGTTATACTGGCTGGAATACACGAAGCAGTATTTGCCGTCCACCCTGCGGATGGAGCTGGCCTCGAAGAAGGCGTGGGGAAAGGCGCCCTCCTTGCCCTTGGTCGGGAAGAGCAGCTTCGGCTCCTGCTTGATGGTCACCATGTCGGGCTCCAGCTCCAGAACTACGCCGCCGTCGTTACGGAGATCATGCCAGCGGGAGGCCACAAAGGGCACTTTAAGGGCAAAACCGGAATAGAGCCAGACCCGGCCGTCGTCATCGGTCAGCACGCCGGGGTCGAAGGGGAACTGCTCGCCGGTTTTTTTGCCCCAGACCCGGCCGTTTTTGTGATGGACCTTGCCGTAAAACTCATACTTGCCCGCCGGACTGTCGCAGACCGCCACGCCGATCTCGCCCAGGAAGTCAAAGGCATAGTACAGATAGTAGCGCCCATCGGGCCCCCTGGTCACGTCCGGCGCGTAGAGGCTGCGGATGCCCAGCCGATTGCCGGGGTCCTGGGTCTTTTTATAGATCACGCCCTCAAAGCGCCAGTCGGAGAGATCGTCCACCGGCGCCGACCAACAGACATAGTTGTTCACGCAGAAGATCGGCGCACCGAAGGCGTCGTGGCTGCCGTAGACATAGACCCGGTCGCCGAACACATGGGGCTCGCCGTCGGGAACGTATTCCCACGAGGGAAGATAGGGATTGAAGACCTGCTGCTTCATAGGGCTGCACCTCTGATTTTGATTTCGTTCCCATGATATCACGATTCTCTGCGAGAAGGAATCCCTTTTACGCAAGCTGCCGCTTTATTCTATCTGGACTGTCGCTTTTGCGGTATGGGTGCCGTCGCTGAAGACGGCCCGGATCGCTTCGCCCTCTCCCGCACGCACAATCAGCAAGGCTTCGCCGTAGTAAGTGTCGGATTCGGCGTTGAGATAGCTTTGCTCATAAAAGGGGCAGCCCGAACCGAAGGCTTCGAGCGTGCCGCCCTCGACCGTCGCCTTCAGCATGCCTCGCTCTGCGGGCTTGGTCGTACCGTAATTATCGGCATAGCGCACGCGGATGAACGCCAGATGACCTTTCCGGACCGTTGCGGTCTCGGGCTCGGCAATCAACTCCGTTTGAAGCTCCGCGGTTTTGAGTGCATTTCGCCCGATCTCGTTTCCCGCTCCGTCATAGGCGATCGCCTCCAGCGTTCCGTTCTGATACGGCAGCTTGAAGCGGAACAGACAGTCCTTGCCGTTGAAAGTCTTTTTCCCGACACGCTGATCGTTCAGCCGCAGCTCGACGCTGGCAGCGCGGGCATAGACCTCAACGTTCGCGGTCTTGCCCTCATAGCCGCGCCAGGACCAGCTCGGCATGGCGTTAGTCATCTTCCATGCGCTCGGGCTGTGCTTGCCCTTGTGGCAGAGCGGCCGCACCGCCAGATACGGGCCGATTTCGCGATCAAGCGCGACGCGTGTATAGAGCGCTTCGCCCAAGGCCTTGCCGGTCAGGTCGATCCGTCCGCTGCCAGCGGAGATCCAGCCGAGTCCTGCGTTGAAGTTTTTCGCATAGTCTGCGTACTCCCAGCTTCCGATCATCACCTCGCCGAGATAGTCGGCGCCCGCCCAGACGAAATCGCCGATCAGCCGCGGATTGTCCCTGGCCAGCTCCCAGAACTTATAGGCGTCGAAGCAGAAGGTCTCGGAACCCAGGATCAACCGGTCCGGGTAGTTTTTGAGATCCTTTTTGTAGCGCTTTTCGCCGTAGTTATAGCCGGCGATATCCATGCTTGCGAAGGATTCGCGTGTGGTGACGTCGCTGCCGTGCAGCGTCGCGCCGATTTTCATAAAGTCCGCGCCCATGATGCCCGCCAGGTCGTTAAAGAACTTCGAGCCGGTGCTGCTCTCCTTGGCCCGTTTGCCCTCGGCCTTCGCCTTGGCGGCACGCTCGGCTTCCTTCTTTGCCTTCTCGTCCGAATACTGGCCGAAGCCGATGTGATTCAGGAAATTGAAGAAGATATTGACGCCGCAGGTTACCGGGCGCGTCGCATCAAGCGCATGCAGGAACGCCGTCATGTCCTTGGCAAGCTGAATGCCCTTGGGCTGCGCGGTTTCCGCCACCTCGTTGCCCGTGGAATAGAGGATCACGCACGGATGGTTATAGTCCTTGTCTACCATGTCTCGCAGATCCTGCCGCCACCAGTCGAAGAAGAAATCGACGTAGTCATACATCGTCTTGTGGATATACCAGTGGTCGATGTATTCATCCATCACATACATGCCCAGCCGGTCACAGATCTCCAGCGCCGTCTTGGAGCAGGGATTGTGCGCCGATCTGAGCGCATTGTAGCCGTTCTCTTTGAGGATCCGGATGCGCCGCTCAAGCGCGTCCGGATCGCATTTTGCGCCTAAAATGCCGTTGTCATGATGCACGCAGGCGCCGCGCAGGATCTCTCGTCTGCCGTTTACCAAGAGCCCGTCCCTGCCCCAGCTGAGCGTTCGGAAGCCGAAGGATTCGATCGTCTCATCCTCGCCGTAGGTGACGCGGCAGCTGTAGCGCTTCGGTGTATCCGCGCTCCACGGCGTCACGTTTTCCGCACGCAGGATGAATGTCCGTTCCTCGCTCTCGGCGCTTGCAAGCACCTTGTCGCCGTCCAGCAGCTCGACCTTGACCGCGCCCTCGCCGGTCGTTTTGACCGTGACCTCGACGGCCGCAGGTTCGAGCGACAGCGTCCGGAGCCTCACGCCGTTCACATCAATGTGCCGTTCCGGCGCTGTCCAAAGCCACACCGGGCGATAGATGCCCGCGCCCGAATACCAGCGCGAATTCGGCTGATCGGCGTTGAATGCGCGGACCTCGATCCTGTTTTCGCCTGCGTGGACGAAAGGCTTTAGATCGACGTAGAAATTCGTGTAGCCGTATGGACGGAACGCGGCTTTTTCGCCGTTCAGATAGACCTCCGCCTTGCGATACACCCCCTCGAATTCGAGCATCAGCGCACCGGAAAGCTGGTGTTCGGTCAGCGAAAACGTCTTTTCGTAGGAATAGTCGCGCCCCTCGAACCAGGCGACGTTCAATCCGCCCATGGATTGCGCGGAACGCGGCTCGCGAAGCATTGCGTCGTCCGGAATGCGTACCGGGAGCGGCAGCTCTTCCGTGTTCAGATGCTTGCAGGACCAATTATCAATCCATTCCGTGCGTTTCATATTCTATCTCCTTCCGTCTCTCCGATCCGACGGCATTAGGAGCTGTGAAAGAACTTCGCTCTCTCACAGCCCAGTTTTTAGTAAGCGGAGTTTTTAGTAAACATCCTGGGATGCCTTCATTTATCAACTTCTAAATGAGAATGAATGACATCTTTCTGCCTAACAAATTCCGAAAATTACCTATTTTACTATAAACTAAAAACTATTAACTAAAAACTACAGGGGATGTGTTATTTCACATCCCCTTTTCTTGTTACTTCTGGTACTGCGCGGGGATCTCGATGGCGTTGACGCTGGGAAGCCCCTTGACAGTCTCGGTCTTGGTAAAGAATTTCTCATACAGCCTGTCAAGGAAGCTGACCTTGCCGCTCTCCTTCACCGGATGGACAAAGCGCGCGGGGACCTGATCGATGGTCTGCCAGGTCGCCATGGCGTCCTTCATGGACATGCCGCCCAGTACCGCCGCCTTGCGCACCGCGTTGACGGCCTGCACCTCCTGCATCTTCCTGCCGGAGAGGGAGTAGCGCGTCATGCAGAAGACGGTCACCAGCCAGGCCGCCATCGGCAGCAGGCAGAAGCAGATGATGGCGGAAAGCTTCATGCCCTCCATATAGGGCGTGCCCTCGGCGGGCAGGGCGTTGAGCCCCGGCACCAGGAAGACGATGAAGATCTGGAGCAGCAGGGTCTGCAGAGAAGAGATCAGCTTGTCCACCAGCGAGAAGACGGTGCCCATGATGCCCGGGACGTAGTTGCCGGAGCGGTAGGTCTCATAGTCCGTGCAGTCGGCCACCATGGGGATGGTCAGGTTGTCGCAGCAGTTGAAGGCGCCATAGCCGCAGCCGTAGAAGACGATGAACAGGATGGTGTAGAGATTGATGGTGACGTGGAAGCCTCCGTCCGTCGAATAGAGGGAGAGCCAGGTAGCAGGATTGCTGTTGTTGTAGAGGCACAGCAGGACCAGCACCCCGAGATAGAAGAGGAAGGCGAAGACCGTGAACTGGGCCACGCCGCGCTTCTGCCCCTTCTGACCGGCAGTCCTGCTGCCCCAGACGAAGAAGATGCCCATGAAGATGAAGCAGAGGGCGTAGAAGGGGATGAACAGGCCGTTGTAGTCGCCCATCAGGCAGCCGTATACCAGAAAAGCAACGGTGCCGGAGGTGGCGACGGTAGAGGCGAGCTTGTTGAGCCCCGCAGAGAGCACCAGCCAGCGGATCTCCTTGTTGCCCTTCAGAATGCCCACATAGTCCTTGAAGGTGGCGGGCTTTTCGGAAACGCCCCAGAACTCCGGCCGGTCCTTCTCCGCGATAGCCGCCACCGCCATCGCCGTGTAGATCGCGGACAGGATGATGACGAAGGGCACCATGATGTTATAAAACTGGGGACCGTAGGCCGCGCCGCGCAGCATGGTCTCGGCGCCGTCCGCCGTGTAGGTGATGGTGCCCTTGGCGCAGATCGCCTCGTTGGTCAGCACGCCGCCGGCCATGACGTTGATCAGAACGATGGAGCCGATCATGCCGATCATGTTCCAGATGACGAACTGGCTGCGCTGCTTCGGATCGTTGGTCAGGCAGGTCTGCCCCGCCTTCGTGCAGGCGCACTGGGCGGTGTAGCCGATGACGTATACGATGTAGCTGACGATATAGACCACCCAGCGGAGCCAGCCCAGCGAATCGGGGATGCCCCGGAAGAAGACCATCATCAGCAGCAGCGAGAGGGCCAGCAGGCAGTTGCCGACGATCATGAAGGGACGGAACTTGCCGATCTTCGTCGCCGTGCGGTCCATAAGCCCGCCGCAGATCGGGTCGGTGATGCCGTCAAAGATCCGCATCAGCGGGGCGAACAGGGAGTTGAAGGTGCTGATGGCCAGCACGACGCCCGCGCTGGCCACGGCGCCGCCCAGGGCCGCCGCCGTGGAGCCGGAGAGGTACATGATGGCATAGTAGGTGAAGTAGGTGTAAAACGCGAAGTATACGTTCGTTGCCGCGTTGTTGAACGGGAACAGCGCGATCTGCCATTGCTTGGCACGGTTGACGGCAAGGTTCGATTCCATGGTTTTCCTCTCCTTATTCTTTGTTGGTCCAGTTGGCGCCCTTGTCGCCGGTATCCTTCAGTGTGTATGCCGGGTTCGGGACGGAGACCTTGCGGAACACGGCCTCGTCCGCCCATTCGCCGGCGGCGGCGCGGACCTTCGTTTCGTTGCTCATCGGCACCGTGAAGGTGAACACATGCTGCCCGTGCCGGGTTTCCAGCTTGTCGCCGTTTACGAACAGCGACACCTCGTTGAGATTGGAGTAGACCTTCACCTGGATCTTCTCCTCTGTGCGGTCGACAAAGCGCTTGGAGCAGATGTGCACGAAGGGCTCCTTCGACCACCAGGCCTTGTAGAGATAAAAGCTGTCCTTCCTCGTCTTGCGGTCGAAGGTGACGAGGCCCTTGTGGTTCATGCCCGGCTCACCGCCCTGGTTGCGGGCGTCGGCGGCGAAGTCGAACATGTTCCAGACATGGGTGGCCCACATCCAGGGGTGGCGCTCAAAGCACTCGAGCATGTACTCGTGGTATTTCGCCTGGTATTCCTCGCTGTGGTCGCCGCGTCTGGGATGGCTGCTGTGGAGGTTCGGCATGCCCTCGCAGCCGTACTCGGAATAGCCCAGGCAGCGGTCGGGGTAGACGGTGTGGAAGAAGTCCATCCAGAGATCGTTGAGGAACAGGCCCGGGACATACCAGCCCAGGTAGAGATTCCAGCTCACCACATCGGTGATGTGGGCCACAGGATTGAAGGGGCCGCACATGGCGTAGCAGGCCAGGGTGGTGAAGCGGCTGGGATCCATCTTATGGCAGAGATCGTTGAGGACGCGGTGGTTGTCCAGCATATCCTTGTTGTCCTTGGTGCTGATCGTGATCTCGTTGGAAACGCCCCAGCAGACGATGGACGGGTGGTTGAAATTCTGGACGATCAGCTCCTTCATCTGGCTGATCGTGTTCTCGCGTCCATTGGGCATGTGCTCGGAGATATACGGTATTTCGGCCCAGACCACCATGCCCTTTTCATCGCAGAGGTCGTAGAAATACTGGTCGTGCTGGTAGTGGGCCAGGCGGATGGTGTTGGCGCCCATCTCACAGATGATATCCATGTCCTCGTCGTGCATCGCCCTGGTAATGGCGTTGCCCAGGCCCTTGCGGTCCTGATGGCGGCTCACGCCCCGCAGGGGATAGCTTTTGCCGTTGAGGTAGAAGCCGGTTTTGGCATGGTAGTGGAAATCCCGCACGCCGAAGCGGGTGGAAACCTGGTCGCCGGAGGCGAGACGCGCCACGGCGGTGTAAAGGTAGGGGTCCTCCACGCCGTTCCAGAGGCGGACCTGGTCGATGGTGAGCGACGCCTCGTCCCCTTCTCCGGAGGCGACGGTGTTCCCCTCCGCGTCCAGGATCGTGACCGTCACGGGCTCCTCGCAGTTTTTGAAGGTCTTGACTGTGACCTCGCCCTTGGCGTAACCCGCCACGGGCTTCGCCGTCACCTGGATGCCGGGGCCGCCGTAGTAATCCAGGTCAAAGTGCTGTTTGTTGGCGATCAGCAGCTCCACGTCGCGGTAAATGCCGCCGTAAAAGGTGAAGTCCGCCTTCTGGGGATAGACCCAGTCGTTGACGCTGTTGTCCGCATAGACGGTCAACTCGTTCTCGTCCTTCAGGAGAGAGCTGATCTCCGCCCGGAAGGTGGAATAGCCGCCGTCGTGGGTGCAGAGCGCCTGCCCGTTCAGGATCACCCGCGCGGAGGCGTTGACGCCGTGGAAGACCAGATACACACATTCCGTTTCCGGTTCATGGGCCGGGCGGGCAAAGCTTTTGTCATAGCGGCATTCGCCGCGCTTGTAGTCGTCCCCGCCGTCCTGCCCGTCGATGGCGTTCCAGGTATGGGGCAGATCGATTTCCGAAGTAATCCCCAAAAGATCGGTGAAGCGCCATTTTTCATTGAGTTTGATCGTTCTGCGCATAATATCCCCCCAGTTTCTTTTTTTATTGTAGCACATCCCCGGGAAGAAAGCCACAGGGACCGCATAAGCTCCCGTTTTTTCAGCGTAGTTTTACGCATCATCCGCGAGCGTGTGCGGAGTGGTATGCGGAACGCGGCGGCGAAGGGAATTGCGGCCTTGCGCTGCCGGCGGCAGATTCAGCAAGCTGTTTGTGTAGATCGGAATTGAAGCTTGCCCAGGTCCTCCGCACCTATAAAGGGAACGAGAAGGACCGCGTTGAGAGCTTCAAAGCCGCTGTATCCAAAAAGATCGCTGAAAAAGAGACGGCCTATAACAACCTGCTTACGAATATGACCTCGGCAGTATTACCCGCAGAGGTCATAAAGGATATCTCTGAGAAAATGAGCGCGCTGAAGAAAGAGATTGACGAATTGAAGGAAGCGACACCGCCTGAGGATTACTCGGTGGATGTGATCCAGGAGTGGCTCCAGTCCATTCGGAATGCGCCGGATGAAAAGGCTGTTCATCTGTTGATCGAGCACATCGAAGCAATCCGTACAGATGACAAAACAGACTTCAATATCTATACGACATTGAAGCCTGTTTTGGAAATCTTGGCATGCTGCACCAAAAAAGATATTTTGCTTTTTTGTGTTATCGAGGGCGTTTTCTAGTTCATAAATTTTTTGAGATAGCCGATATAATGATATCAGGCTGCAGTTTTTTGCTTGCTTTACAAAGATGCCGCCATTTGCCTGACCGCCGCTAAGCAGTCCTTGATGTTCTTTCGGCACACATTGATTACCGCCACGTCATGTCCTGCGCTTTCAGCAGTTTCCCGAAACACAGCGACCATTTTCGCCGTATCGCCCTGCGGGTGCGGGCTCCCGTTCAATACAAGAATTTTCATCGCGTTTTCACTCTGAGTTTCTTCCGGTTTGCTTTCAGACGGTGAAGCGGCTGTTTCATCGCTTGTTTCCGGATCTGTCTGTTTTGCCGTTTCCGGTGAGACCGTTTCTTTATGTGAAGCGGTTTCCGATGCGGCCACGGTTGACTCCGGCGCTTTTTCGGTCGATACGTGCTCCGTACGAAGAGGCAAAGGAGAGATACGAAGCCGAGACCCTCGCATTCCTCTACGGAGCCGACAGAGAGAGCTTCGACGAATACGCTAATGCCAGAGAGCACCTATACGCTATCAACCGCTTCGGTACCTACTATATGGGAGGCAAGACAGTCAGCTTCGACAATGCAGATGACTTCTACGCTGCGGTAGTAAACGAGGCGAAGAATTGCGTAAACTACAACTCAGAGCGCCTTACAATGGAGTTCATCACCGACACAAGCTGCATTTACCAGTCTGACAGTATGGACAGTCTTACAACGGCGGTGAGAGGTATCGCAAAGGTGCGCCTCAACGTGAAGCCTACCAAGCTTGAAGGATATGAGACTGCGAAGCTTGTTGAGCTTGGCTTCACTCAGCTCTATGCGAATGTGGATATGTACATTCCCGTTGACGTTCACATGAATACTCAGTCCGGCTACACCATAAACGTACACACCATCGTACCTGTGGGAGCAGCCACCCCCGCCTCAGCAGATGCGGACTAAATATATAAACAAAACGAAGAAGGACAATATATAAAAACGCTCGATGTATTCGCTTCTTGGCCGATTATTGGACCCATAATGCGGTAGAATGAGAGCACCCAACGGTGGAGGTATATTATAGGAGATAATGGAATCGTCGGTTGAATCCGTGTGTGAAGGAAATGGAAAGATAGTTTGAGCTTAAACGTAGAGCTTGCTAACACTAAATAAAATCGCTAAATAAAAAATCTTCATACTTTGCGAAAATATATAGTACAACACAATATTTGCAAACAATATGCAATATTCCGTAATAACTAATTGACAAATCAGATATATAATATTATTCTAGCAAAAAGAGGGGATCTGTTATGGCGAATGTTGTTTTAAAATCTCTTAGGGTAAAGAACTTTGGACCTTTTGCAGATGAGATTTACTTTACTACAGAAATTGATAAGTCCAAAAAAGAATACCCCGAAAATACATTTCAAATAAATAATACCTACTTTAACAGCGTTTCATATATTTTTGGCGCAAATGGTGCAGGAAAATCTAATTTTTGCAAGGCTACCAGGCAATAGTGAACCAGAAAGAGGATAAATGATGAAGAAAGTATTATTTGGAATATTGTCGATTATTATGCTGATACTCGTTGCATGCGCGGTAAATGCTGGAGTGAACCATGAACAGAATGCAGCACCAGCATCAGCGGAAGAGAATATCGTTGAGAATAGCATTGCCCCTGGGAATAAAGTTGATCTGGTTCTGTTCACCGGCCAATCAAACATGCTCGGCAGGGACAAGGAACTGTATGAAACAGAGATTCCGGAAGGAAAGGCTTTTTGGTACTCCTATGTCGATGAAGCCCTATATCCCATGCAGAATCCGGTCGGCGAAGCCTCTCTTGGTTTTTCCAAATCTTCAGGTTCGTCGATGATTCCGGAATTCTGTGCTCACTATGTTAAACAGACCGGACGTACGATCGTTTGTGTCCTTCTTGCGAATGGCGGTGTTCCAATCAGCTACTTCAGTCCGGAAGGAACTGCGATCGAGGGAATGCAGAGATATCTGAACAATTGTCAGAACTGGCTGGAGAAAAACGGATATGCCATTGAACACAGATTTTATGTCATGCTACAGGGTGAGAGTGACAGTGCCGATCCGATCAATGAGCATTATGCCGAAGATATGTTGGCGTTTCATAACGCTCTGAAAGGCTTTTTTGATTATGAATTCGGCGCACTGGTTTTGAGCGGAGGCACAATCGGAAAGGATGAAGCCGGTGTAAAAGTCATAAATGATGCAAAAATAACCCTTGCCAGGGAAAAAGAGGATATTATTATTGCCTCAAGCCTGATTCCCCTGAACTTTTTTACTGATCCAACCTGGGTATTTGACGATACGTTGAATGTTCATTTAACAAAGGATGCAATTCAGCTTGTCGGTGCTGATGTAGCTGACAATGTTGTCCGCTATATGGAAGATAAGAGTGATCCAGTGAAAGACCTGCAGATTCCTTAACAGTAACACTCCCAGAACAAGCAGAAGTGGATGTCCTTATACGAGATCACAGTGGTAATCTGCAGGATGTTACCTCAACGTTAATGTTAAGAAATATAATGATTACCCTCATTTTGTCAAAATTACATTCTTTAGTCATCAAAGAAACTTCTTTTGCCTACCAAGGCAAAAGAGGTATCTTACTGCATTTCGGACAAAAAACGACCGGATAAAATAGTAACAAGCAAAATCAGGCTTCGGAGTAGACGAACGGTTGCATCACAGCTTTTTTGCGTTTGACGCGGCCTACCGTGTTCGTATGATACCACAGCTTCTTTCCGCAATCGGCGCAGTAAAGAAGGTCGCTGAACATATTTTTCTCTCCGTTCTCAGGCTTCGGGGCGCGGTGCTTAGTGGAATGAATCATCTTCTGCACTCTCTCAAAGGTCGATCTGTCAATTATCGGCTCATGCACGTTTTTGAAAACCACCCAATTCTCCGGCGGATTTTCAAGACGTGCTTTCTTTTTAAAGGAACGGGAGTAGGTTTTAAAGTTGACTATATCTCCGCAATATTCCTGCCGCGCAAGAATCTTCTGAACTGTCGAGCACTTCCACTTATACGGATTCGGCTGCGTCTTTTTCCCACCACTGCTCAAAGTCGCAGCCATAGTCGTGGGGGTTCTTGCGGTTGTACCACATGTCGAAGCTCTCGTCCATGACGTACATGCCGACCTTTTGGGTGACATTGACCGAAACTGAAAAAGCTGCCGCTCTTGCGCAGGCTGAAGCAGATCGTATTCGAGCAGAGGAAGAGGAGCGAAAAGCCCGAGAAGAAAAAGCTGCGGCTGAGGAAAAGGCTCGCAAGGAAGCCGAGGAAAAAGCCGCCAAAGAGGCTGCTGCAAAGGAAGCCGAGGAGAAGAAAGGCTATGAAACCGGCATTACATACAGCAATCTCTCGAGAAACCCGGATGACTATGTAGGGAAAAAGGTAAAATTCAAGGGCGAAGTCCTTCAAGTTATGGAAGACGATGGTTATGTCGCCATTCGCCTTGCCACGAAAAACAATGGCTATGGATACTTCGACGATGTTATCTACATTGTTTACGATGCCTCTATTGTGCCGTTCAGAATTCTTGAAAAGGATATTATTACTGTGTACGGAGTGTCTTCCGGGCTATACACATACACTTCTGTCCAGAATGTTTCAATCACAATTTCTCTGATAGCGGTAGAAAAAATAGATGCTTCCTATTAACCCCCACCACACCACAGGCGGACTAAATATATAAACAAAACGAATAAAGACAAAAAATAAAGCCCCTCGGGTGAGGGACGAAATCTCCTAAAAAATGGAAGAAAAACGGGCAGGAAGAAATTGGAAGCTGTTCCTGGATGTGGAATAACATGTGGTCAAGAAAAACCGACGATGTCTTAACTACCCCAAAAAGTTATAAAAACAGCCGCTTTCGTTAAGAAAACGGCTGTTTTATGGCACGTTGCACCAAAAAAGATATTTTACTTTTTTGTGCTATTGAGGTCGATTTCTCCTTCATAAACCAGGAGTCAAGATGCTGACTCCTGGTTTATTCCAGTTTTAGCTGAAATCTCAGATAATTGACCTGTACTTATCCCAGAATATCTTTCAAATCTTCTTCCGGAGTTGTAGTCGGCGCAATGTTATAGTGCTCAACAAGATAATTCAGCACATTGGGAGATACAAACGCAGGAAGCGTTGGGCCGAGACGAATATTCTTGATGCCCAGATACAGTAGCGTCAGCAGCACACATACCGCTTTTTGCTCATACCAAGAAAGAATGATGGACAGCGGCAGCTCGTTTACGCTGCAGCCAAACGCCTCTGCGAGAGCAACAGCAACCTTGACCGCTCCGAAGGCATCGTTGCACTGTCCCATATCCATGATACGGGGCAAACCGCCGATGGTTCCAATGTCCAGGTCGTTGAAGCGGAACTTGCCGCAGGCAAGCGTCAGGATGACGGTATCGGCAGGAGCCTGCTTGACAAGCTCTGTGTAATAATTACGTCCGGGTTTTGCTCCGTCGCAACCGCCAACCAGGAAGAAGTGCTTGATCGCGCCGCTTCTAACAGCATCGATAACCGTATCCGCAACGCTGAGAATTGTACTGTGGCTGAAGCCGGTGGTAACCGTTGTACCGCCGTTGATGCCGGTAAACTGCGTATCCTCGGCAAAGCCGCCAAGCTCCAGAGCCTTTTCGATCACAGATGTAAAGTCCTTGGCCTCACCGATATGCACGATCTCCGGATAGGAAACCACCTCGGTGGTGAATACACGGTCTTTATAACTGTCCTTCGGCGGCATCAGGCAGTTGGTGGTGAACAGGATCGGGGCGGGAAGATTGGCAAATTCCTTCTGCTGATTCTGCCACGCCGTACCGAAATTGCCCTTAAGATGCGGATACTTCTTCAGCTCCGGATAACCATGAGCAGGTAGCATCTCACCGTGTGTATAGATATTGATACCCTTATCCTTCGTCTGCTCAAGCAGCTGTTTCAGATCGTACAGATCATGACCGGTGATGACGATAAACGGTCCCTTCTCCACCATGAGCGGCACAGTTGCTGGTACGGGCTTGCCGTAGGTTTCGGTATTGGCTTTGTCCAGCATCTCCATACAGATGAAGTTGACCTCGCCAACCTCCAAGACGACAGGCAGCAGCTCATCCATGCCCCAATCCTCACCGATGGCAAACAGCGCCTTCGCAAGGAATTCATTGACTCGCTGATTGGAATATCCGAGTATGCCGGCATGATAGGCATAGGCTGCCATTCCGCGAATGCCGAACAGAATTAGGGATTTCAAGCTGCGGATGTCCTCGTCTGCATCCCAGACCTTCGTCATATCGTAGTCATCGTTTCTGCCGCAGGGTGCTCCGCAATCGGAGCAGCGGGGTACGAGGCTTTCTTTTTCCGCATGCACTTCGTCAATTAATGCTTTGATTGTCGTTTCATTGAAGTTCACATTGGTGATGGTTGTGAACAGCCCTTTGATAAGCAGCTTATAGGTGTTCTCGGTCGGCTGAGTATTGCCGTCCGTTGCACGGGAAAGCCCGATCAGAGCACCGGTAAGCCGATCCTGCAAACCGGCAATATCCGGCTTCTTGCCGCAGACGCCGGATTTCGTGCATCCCTTGCCGCCTGCGGTCTGCTCACATTGAAAACAAAACATCTGTGTATCCATTTGAATCTCCTCCTTACACTTCTTCAATGGCTCCAACGGGGCAGCCGTCCTTGGCTTCCGCTGCAGCGGATTCAAATTCAGCAGAAACTTCTGCTTCGATTGCCTTTGCTTTCCCGGTATCTGTCATGGAGAAGACTTCCGGACAGGTTCCCTCACACAGTCCGCAGCTGATACATCCGTCATTGACAAAGTATTTCATCTGATATTCCTCGCTTTCTCTTGGTTATCGTTTTATTCCAGCGTAAGCAGCAGTGCCATCTTGAACTTCTTCACAGCCGTTACGTTGTGGAGTCCTGCTTTTGCAAAGTGGAAGGTTTCACCCGCCTTCCCCGACCTTCTCTTTCATGACCTCACTGCCTTTTAATTGTATAGGTCACATTGTCGTTGGATGCAAGAACAAGTCCCGTCCCGTTTAACATGCCGCGCATCACTTCACTTCGAAGGGTGTAATAGATCTCCGATCCATCTTTCCAATACTGTGCATGGATGTCCTGCGTCATCGTCCAGGACAATTCATCCTCCGACTCCGAAACGACCGCATTTACTCTATCGCAGGGCATGCCGTTCACAAAGAAATCCTCGAATGCTTTATAGGCTTCTGTCGGAGAGGTGGAAGCTTGCAAAGTATATTTCTTTCCAAACGCAAAAGCAACGCCGCGAATTTCCTCAAATCGTTTCGTATTCGAAACGGTGCCGACCAGGTCGGCATAGCGCGTCTCTGCATCGTGAATCTGTTCCTGCAGCCAGCCGTGGATGTTGCTCTCGTCGATGACGTCTTCCAGCGCTGGAAGGTCTTTTGTGTATTTCGCCTGATCTTCGATCCAGCCCTCTCGTTTTGCATACGCGGCAATTGCCTTTGTCAACTTTTCCTGCCTGCCGATTTTGTGATACAGCCAGAAATGGATCGGTCCCAAAAATGCGCTCATAGGATTCTCACTTTCTGCTCTCGGCGATCTTATCGTTGATGGCTTTCACTACGGGCCCCGGCTCGAATCCGTGAACGGCACAGGCGTCTTCCAAACTTTCAGCCTGCGAAGCCGGGCAGCCGAGGCAGTGCATACCGATGCCGAGCAGCACTTCCGCCGTTTCGGGATAGTTGTTTACGATCTCACCGATCAGCGTTTTTTCATTGACATATGTGTTTTCCATGAGAATTTACCTCCCGTACTTGATTTTCTGAACATATTTTAGTATAATCAAGCCAACGTGTATGTTGGTACAACAACGAACGGAGCGTTTTTTATGAATACTTTTTTTCTGGCGAACACGCCGCTGTTTCATGGAATCAAGGAAGATGAAATCAAAGAGATGCTTTCCTGCCTGAATGCGAGGGCGCATAGCTATAGGAAAGACGAGGTAATATTCCGTGCAGGTTCATCCATCGGCGAAATCGGACTGATTCTCTCCGGCAGCGTGAATATCGTTGTCAATTTCTACTGGGGTAGCAGTCATATTTTCGGACACATCGGCAAAGGACAGGTGTTTGCGGAAAACTATGCCGCAATTCCCGGAAAAGAATTAATCTGCGATATCGTCTCCTGTGAGGAGACGGAGGTGTTGTTTCTGAATATGCGGAACATGCTGACGACCTGCCAAAGGGGATGTGCATTCCACACAAGAATCATTCAGAATATGCTGAAGATATCCGCACAGAAGAATCTGAATCTATCTACCCGGATGATGCATACGGCGTCAAAATCCTTGCGCGAAAGGCTGCTCTCCTATCTTTCGGAGCAGGCATTAGAGCATGGAAGCACACATTTCACGATCCCGTTTGACCGCCAGCAGCTTGCGGACTATCTTGCTGTAGACCGCAGCGCCATGTCCAACGAGCTCTCCAAGATGCAGAAGGACGGACTGATCACCTATCATCGGAATGAATTCACGCTAAACGAGGCTGCGCATGATGAATGAACTCTTGTGTAAACGAATTGACAACCCGGCGGAAATCTCAGACGGATACCGGATTCTCGTCGACAGACTCTGGCCAAGAGGAGTCAAAAAAGAAGTTGCTGCAATTGATTTGTGGAGGAAGGATATTGCTCCAACGAGTGAACTGCGGAATTGGTTTGCGCATATGCCGGAACGGTATGATGAGTTCACGACAAGGTACATACAGGAGCTGAACGTCAATCCTGCAGCGAAGGAATTTATGAGCCTCTGTATAGAAAAACTGCGGGAAGGTAATATAACTCTGCTGTATGCGGCAAAAAACGAGGAATATAATAATGCCATTGTATTGAGGCAGTGGCTGGAAGCAAAAATGAAAGGCTAAGAAAAAACTCTCTGTCCTTATCAACGGGCAGAGAGTTTTTCATATGTGTCAGTTTTTGAAGTGTTCCTTTGCAAATTCCATATCCTGTACCAGCTCGACTGTGCCGAGGTACTTTCCAGTCTTGTCTCGAACAGCCATATACTTCACCAGCATTGTCCTGCCGCCCTTTTCCATCCAGACGGGAACTTCATCCCTGCGGTTATTCCGGAAATCATCGATGATCTGGCGTACCATCGGTTCGATCTTCGGCGGATGGCAGGAGAAGACCTCGCGGTCGATGGCCATGCCTGGGCGTTTGAATACCTTGGCCCCCTCATTAAAGAAGCGATTGATGTTCTCCGCATCGACGAAGGTAATCTCCATGGGGATGGTATTCAGAAGCGCGGTCAGCTGTTCAATCGTCATGTGCCCGCCCGGAAGGACGATTTCGTCGCTGGTGCCGATTGCTTTAGAAGACCGACACTTTTCAGCCTTTTCCCAGATTTCCTGAGCCACACCGAAGCAGATATCGTAATCCTTAACGTCGTGATAAATTCCATACCATTCTTCTTCCGAGAAATTCACTGCGCAGATGGGGAATAGAATGTTCTGCTCCTTATAGATCATTTCTTCGGCACGCTTCAGCACCGCATCAAGGCGGGCGTTCCAGGAATCCCCGTGCTCGGTTTCCATCGCCAGCGTGCCAAGCTCGTCACGGATTTCATCGTCTACAGTCCACATTACGTCGGAGGGGCCTGAAACGCCGTATTTCACCTTCAGCAGGGGATAAAGCAGATCCCCTTTCTTTGCGTAATGGATGGAAAGCTCACGGATTGCGGGGATCAGCGCCAGGTCTCCGCTTTCCTTAAAGCTGGCAAGCAGGCTTGCCAGCGCATGGTTTTCCTTCGTCAACGTATACAGAGGATGCCCAACGATTTCTTCCATCGCCGCAGCGCGAGCTTTCTTGTCCGAATAGTCTTTCTTCGGATAGGAGTCCCGCTTTTTCAGCTCGGCTGCTGCTTTTTCACGAAGCAGAGATGCCTCTACTTCCTTCTCCGCATTGGCGATCCGTTCCTCCGTTGTTGCTCCGTGGAAAAGTGCGGAATGGATATCGCAAAGCTTTTGCACCTCGGTAAGTGGAGTGCCTTCCTTCATAAGCTCCTGCTCGGCTTTCATGATCTCGGACGCATCGACTTCCCCAAATTCACGGACAAAATCGGCGCGAACAGCGTCCAGATCCTCCCCATCACCAAGACGGCGAAGATATGCCTTCAGCTGCTCGGTACGGGTATTGGAATCAGCCAAAGCCTGGGACATTTCTTCCGCAGCTCCCGGGGAAACGGCCATATCCGGCATCTCGCCCACGAACTCAAATCCCTTTGACATAAACGCGGCCACAACGTTCATCATCGGGATGTTCTTCATTTTTGCGCCCTTAGGGATGGTCATAATCTTTCCCGCAGAGTGAAGTACCGGTTTCTTCGTGATCTCGGTAAAACCAAGCCCCGCCATAATATCGATCAGTTCAGGATACTCCTGAGTCAGCTCGTAAACAGACTTCGTAAGATCAAGCTTCTTTGCCATATCGATACTCTCCTTATATTCTGGTTATGGAAAGTATACTGCTATTCTCTCTTGTTGTATGTTGTTCAAACAACATGAATGAGTGTGGAAGCGTTATCTTCCTCCTCGAGAGTATTCAACACTTATTTTGTATTCGGATGTCTCTTTCCGGGACAACCAGATACAAACTATTTTTTGCTCTCTATGAATGTCAATCTGCATTCTGCACCTCACAACTCAAATAAAAACTTTGCCTTTGGCGCCCCTTTCCTCCAGGCCGCTCCGACTCCTATCCTGGCTTTCTGTGCACCCACGGGTTTGACTATCGGGTTGAAGCTGAAAAGTCATTGAACTCATGGTTCACTGTTGCTTTCTGTTTCAAATCCGAATGCCTGGTATAAATCATGAAGTTCTTTTATCTTCTTTGCGATGATTTCAACGTCATCAATGAGCTTATCTTGGTTATCCATTACATGAGTCCTCCGAAGGGCTGTCGACGGGTGTCCCATCTTGTCGAATTCTGTCGAATATCGGCATCGGATTGGCGTCCAGCAGTTCTTCAAGAGTTCGGGGCGTGTATCTCATGTAGTCCATCATGCACCCTACGTTGATCAGCCTGCTCGGAATGCCCATATCCCACTGCTCGTGCTTCCACTTTTCTACAAGCTGCCATTCTCGGGTATTATGTACGTGGCCGTAGAGCATGACGGAGCCATAGTGCTGATTCTTATAGAACATGATGGGATAGTGGCTCATGATGACCAGCGTGTTTCCGTCATTAATTTCAGCATACTGCTCGATGCTCTCCCAATGGAATCGCAGCCGGCCGTGGACTCGGTCGTGATTTCCTCGGATCAGGTGCTTGTGACCGTTGAGCCTCTGGATGATCTTCACGCTGTTTTCTTCGTTCTTCCAGAAGGCGTCGCCAAGAACATAGACTGTATCTTCGTCGGTGACACGCTCGTTCCAGTTATGAATCAGCACTTCATCCATCAGATCCGCATCCGCAAAAGGACGGTTGTCGAAGCGGAGCACGTTCTTGTGCCCGAAGTGCATGTCCGCGATGTAATAAATCATAGGTTTTCTTTGTCTTCCATTTCTGTCGGTGGCAAGCCTTCGTTATGCATTGAACTGTTCATCAGATTCGAAGGAGTGGAACAGGAAGTGCATTTTGTCGATCCTCTTGTCCGTATGCCAGTGTCCGCAGAACCACGCCTTGTATTCGATGGCTTCCTCGATGGTATCAAGCCAACGCTCTGTACTGTCATCCACGGTGCTCTGGTCGATCCCGCCGAGGAACATCTCGGTTGGCTCGTACTTAAACGGGCATGTATGCGACAAGACTATGTCGAAGGGCTTGCTTTTGATCTGCTGCTCTACGAATGCCTTGATCTCAGGCGATGGCTGCTCATCAGGCCACCAGCCCCAGCCGCGGCTTAAGCGGTAGTACTTGTCCACACTGTAAGCGCCGCCAATCACAAGGTAGCGGAGTCCGTTCAGCGTATAGATCTCGCCGTCTTTGGCAAAGATCAGATTGGGATACTCCGGCTGAACCCATGCTTTCCCGCCATTCCACTCTGTTTCAACATATCCAGGTATGGTGGTCGGACGCCTTTCATGGTTCCCGTGAATGCACAGGAACACCGTTCCGGCGTCATTGAGAAAGGCTTTCAGCAGGTTGTCCCGGCGGCCTGTATAATAGTTCGCGCCAACATCCCCCAGGAGGACGATCACGTCCTCCATGGTGGGATGTATTTTTTTTACGAAGTCAGCGATACTATCGACTGCGCCGTGGATATCGCCCGTGAAATAGATCATCGTTCATCATCCTTCCGCACTTTATTATACTGATGAGCCCTTGAAAAATCTCGAATTCTCCGAAAATGTAATTGGATTCGGCGAAAATGTAATACCGGCAGCAAGACACAATACCGACGGCATCCGCACAAGTCCAGAGAGAACACAAATAAACCGACCAGGCCAACTTCGAATTCATAAACCAGGAGTGAAGTTGTTGACTTTCGGTCGATTGCGTCTCTCAAAAAGTATCCATATAATTTACTTGCGCCGGGTCAGGAGAAGGTGCCTGTTCTCCCGCATGGCTGTCTTTGCGGTCTTCAGCATCGACAGAAGGACTCGCTTCTCATACTCGCTGCAGTCCGCGATCAAAGAGGCAAACTCGTGGTTTGCAACCTTGATGTTGTTCTCGATGTTGTCCTTGAGAAGTTCGTCCGCGGAAACCTGGAGCGCATTTGCGATGGAGACGAAGGTGTCGAGGCTCATGCACTTCAGCCCGCCTTCGATGTAGCTGAGGTAGGTTGGAGACTTGTCGATGATCTCCGAGAGCTTCTGCTGGGAGAGACCGCGACGCTTTCTGATCTCCCCGATGTGTTTGCCGATTTGCACGAAATTGATTGCCATAATAGAACCTCCTAAAAATAAAGTTGGTTCTATTATAGCGTAAACCAGAAATGATGGCGTTTACGCTATGGTAACTTGGCGTAATCCCGATATAATTTTATTAGGGTATGTGCTTTACCCTAAATGGAGGTGAGAGAAATGGGAGTCAATCCGCGGTCAGAGGCAGTCGTAGAAGTGGGAAAACGAATCCGCGAAATCCGTGTAAAGAAGAATATGAGCCAGTCTGATCTTGCGGATAAGGCAAACATCTCACTTTCTCAGGTCAGCGATATTGAAACCGGAAAGTCTTCAATGAGACTGACAACCTTTATCGGCATCGTTGAAGCACTGCAGGTTTCTGCCGATGTGCTACTTCGCTCAGACATTCCCGAAGTAAACAATCTCTACAAGAGCGAGTTCGCCGAAGTCCTGGAGGGCTGCACCCCGACGGAAATCGATTCGATTCTCAAGATCGTTAAGGAAGTCAAACGATCAATGCATACGCCAAAGCCGGATAACATCTTTTAACAGGTCAGATTTGTTTCTGGCCTGCTATTTTTTTGCCTTTCATAAACCGAGAGTCATTGACTTGACCCTCGGTTTATTCTTTTTTTCGGCTTTAGCCGATAAAATGTGCTTATCCCGATGTCACATGGAGGTGCTCACTATGTCCGAAGAGCTGGAAGTATTCAATAAACTTGCAGAGGCGGAAGCTATTCCAGACTTCTCGGTTCCCTTCACGGGGAACTATGAGCTTGATCAGAAGATTGTTGAACACAAGGCGTGGCTGAAATCGATCCGGCACGAACAGCCAAGCCCAAAGCATCATTACCGTGTCGGCATCTATATTCGCTATTTCAATCAGACAAAACATGACAACTACCTGGAGTACCACATCCGGCAGTACCAGGATACAATGGCACTTCTTCCGAACTGGGAGCTGATTGACTTCTATATTGACGAGGGAGCCACCGCGCCGAATATGGAAAGCGCCAGGGAGTGGTGCAGGCTGTTGGATGACTGCTTCGCCGGTAAGGTTGATCTGGTCATCACACAGAAGGTGTCAAACGTCTCAAAGAAGCATTACGAGATCACGATCCTGGCTCGTATGCTTGCTGCTCTTGAGAAACCGGTTGGGATCTACTTCGTTTCGGAAAACATCTTCACGCTCGCGTCCTATTATCAGCACGACAACCACGACACAGAGTTCTTTCCTTCAGAGGATTGGGAACTGCTGCCGGATGATGAGGCAGAGGAAAAACCACTATTGATCGGAGGTGATGCGGATGCGTGATACTGAGACTAAGCGCCGGAAAGAGCAGCAGAAGCAGAAGGTCAAGAAGCGGTATAACGTAACCATTGACCCCGAGAACTACTTGTTCATTCCCGCCAAGAAGCAGACGGACTACTACGACAATGACGTCAACCAGCGGGTTGCGATTTACGTCCGCGTCTCGACTGATGACATCCGTCAGACCACTTCGTATGAACTGCAGAAGAAGTACGTTTGCCGAGATAGTTGAGTTCGTCCAGATTGGCGAAGCGGTCTTTCAGCATGGAGAATTCCTCCGGCCAGTAGACCTCCGTCACAAGGGCGGACTGTGCGGCGTCTCTTCCTTCGACAGCGTGGATCTCACCAAGCTTTGCAAACAGTTCGCTCTCGCTGATAGGGAAGCGGATGTCAATCTCGTGATCGGCGTTTCTGATTCTGATTTTGATCATGGTGCTCATTCCTTTCGTAGAAAATAAAAAAGGGCTGACTTCATAGAATTACTTCTGCAAAGTCAGCCCATAGATTACGGTGTTATTAAGTTAAGTGAGGTTTGCCCTAAAATGTAGGGCAAACCTCTTTCCTGAACAAGCGGGGAGGTCATCCTTACTATTTAGGGAAGATCTTAGAAAATAATTTTTCAGTGGAAACGAAAAAAGGCGGCTTTCGGGAGAATACATCTCTCAAAAGCCGCCTGAAATAGTGGGGGTCGGTAGTTCAAGTCCTCTCAACAAAGAAAAATATCTTTTTGTTTGCACTTGAAAATTGGGGCACGAAAAAACCCCGAAACCGTTGTGGTATCGGGGTTTTCCGGTGCAATATCTTTTTTGGTTGCACAACATGCGTTAGGACACCAGTAATCATACAATTCGGCGTTTCTTACCTCCAAGCGGGGGTGGGTGCAAAGTGGGTTCAGATTATGTAAACCGCATGTGCCCATCTTTTTTTGCCGAATACATCCAGTTGGACGTTGTGAGCAAAATACAGCCTTAGTATAATAACGATTGAACGATTAGCGTGTCCGTCGTGTTGAGGCGATATATAAGGGTATCGCCCCTAATTGTGCCACTACGGAAACGATGACCATGGCAGCCAAATTCAAATCATACAGAGTTCCCATAAGCCAGCTGCCCAGAAACCAGAATACGCCAAAAGAGCATTCAAAAATCCCATAACCTGTCGCGCGGCTTTGCTTAGGCACCATACCGGTAACAGCCGCTTTCAGAATCGATTCCTGCGCACCCATACCAACGCCCCACAAGGCAATACCTAGGAGCAACAGCGGGACAGTACGGCAAATGAAAACAAAAAAGGCAAAAGGAGCGGAGATGAGCGTAGACAGGACTAATGCGCGAACGCCTTTTTTATCATACAGCATTCCAAAGAACAGTGCAGCAACAGCGTCTACCAGCATTGCCCCGGCGTAGAGCAATGGGAGCGTGCCGCTGTTCACCAGGGAAGATGTTTCCGCAAGGCCCGCCGCAAGCGTGGTGTAGTTTCGGGATACGTGCATGATCACGATAGAATAGTCGATGAAGCCAAAGGCAAACAGACTGATTCCGGCAATATACA